>Ga0310691_10000992_pt1 | contig 46942 bp, 40 predicted proteins | sample 176DNAGHGlowgp2_FD_203887 | JGI IMG/M metagenome (GOLD analysis project Ga0310691, IMG submission 203887) | Sheep rumen microbial communities from Palmerston North, Manawatu-Wanganui, New Zealand - 1766 DNA GHGlow gp2 (v2) (version 2) | ecosystem: Host-associated > Mammals > Digestive system >... | reverse complement strand
AGCATGACAAGATCCTTGTTAAGGGCATCAAGCACATCGCCGTCAAATTCCTTTTCCGTATAAATTCCCAACTTTTGAAGCACATCGCTAGCAAGCAGGGAAATGAGGAATTCTGGTCTTGCATGAATGTCCGGAACAAGGATTACGGGAATTTCTTCCTTGGAAAAGTCCAAGAGGCCACCCGGCTTCTTTTCCGCTGAATAGGGACGGTATTTTTTGTCCTCAGCCTCCAGGGAAGAAACAGTTCTGTCTGCAAGGGCAATCAAGTCCTCCTCAGAAGGAAGGTCGTCTGCATCACGGTAAGAGATTAGTCTTGAGCGTAAATTTTCCAGTTCTTCGTTAGAAAACATCTGATACATATTTCTATTAAGAAATAACAAGTTCTGAAGAACCTATCCTAATCTTGTCGCCGGAATTGAGCTTGACATACTTGTCCGGAGGAATCCTGCTTCCGTTCAGGAAGGTTCCGTTCGTACTGCCTTCATCCTTAAGGAAGAATTCATCGCGAATTTTTTGAATGATGCAGTGGTGGCGGCTTGCAAGTTTACTGTCGATTACAACGGTGTTGTCCGGCTCACGGCCAAAAGAAATCTTTGCAGCCAAGTCAATTTTTTTCTTGTTAAAAACCAAATAGGAAACCTGTTTTGATTCCGCAATTTTGTTCAAATGCTGTCCAATAGGACTGTCGTTAACAATAGTAGTTTCTGCCATAATGATTACATTATACAACACATTTAAAAAAAAGCAAAGGAAAATTTACATCACGGAAATCAGTTTTGGGAAATCACATAAGATAAAATCGTGAAAACTGACAATTTTTATCCCCTAGGGGCTTTTGCAGGGTCGATGGGGTTGCTTTTTTGGAAGACCATAAGGGAAATCTGGCTTGCCCCGTTGATTGCGTCTATTCCGGCGGTTCCCAGTTTGTCACCGAATACAACGTAGTCGCCTTTTTGGACTGAGGTGCTGTTAAGGCCTGTGTATGCGTAGATGTGGCCTGTCTTTGACTGGACAAATACGACCTGGCCGTAGCCGCGGTAGACTCCTGTATACATTACGGTTCCGGCGCGGATTGTGCATACGTCTTCGTTTCTTGCGGCACTTAGCTGGACTCCGGCAACCTTTCCGGTCATGTATGTGACGGTCGGGTTCTTTACGGGCCAGACAAGGGAAGAGTTGCCTTTTTTGCTGCTGTACTTTCTTGGGTCGGATGAAGTAAGGTCCGGCAGGCTTGCATTTTCTGTGTTTACGATTGTTGCGGGAATCTTTAGCTTCTGGCCAATGTGCAGGGTGTCGGATGACGTGATTCCGTTAAGGTCTTTGAGTTCTGCAACCGTAACGTTGTTTATTTTTGCAATGTGGTAGAAGGTGTCTCCCTTCTGAACCGTGTAAACGTCATACTGGCGGGGCTTTTCTGCGGCAGAGGAAGTTTTTTTGCTTTCCTTGGTGGCTTCTGTTTTTTTTGCGGCGGAGGAAGAGCCTTTTTCTGGTATGGAAAGCTTTTGGCCAACCATGAGTACCGACGAGGAACCAAGGCCGTTTGCGCTTCTTAAATCGCTTACGGAAACGCCGTACATGCGGCCAATTGCGTAAAGGGTCTCCCCTTTTTTTACGGTGTGGGTGGAGGCAAAGGCAAAAGAAGAGCCAGGTAACAATATCAAGAGAGAAAAAATGAATGTTTTTAGATATTTTCCCACGTTTTTGTCCATATCACAAAGAATTTCGGCAGAAAATGGCTTAAATTTGAGCAGAAAACCAGCCAGCCACAAGGATTTCCCCTTCCTTGCCAAACAGTAAAGAGCCACGGAGGGCGGCTTAGCACGTGCAGAATTGCAAAGCGATTCTGCAATCCACAAAAAATCCATGGAGGGATTTTTTGTGGAGACCTACGCCGCCATGGAGGGGCCCGCCAAAGGCGGGTTGCGAAGCAATGGAGGCGAAAGCCGGAACCCCGGAACGGCGGTGACGAAAAGAAACGTTCGGTCGAATTAGCCAACAAACAAAATCGTAGAGCAAGTAGGACTACCGTCCTAAAAAGCACCGTCCTAAAGACTACCGTCAAAAAAAATCAAGAGCCAAGCCGTCCATTGTAAACAAGCACAAAATTGCGTATAATGTCCTTATGGAAAAGAAACCATTTTCACCGGACAGCCCGGAAAAAACTGAATACCAGGCAAAAATCTTTGCAAACAGGCTTTCCAAGCAGTACAAGCAGCTTCGCAAGTGGGCAAGAAAAAACAGAATAACATGCTACAGGCTCTACGACAGGGACATACCGGAAATTCCCCTGGCGGCAGACATCTACACTTTTTTGCCAGAAGGAACAAAAGACAAATATTCGGCAATTCTGCAGCAAAACGAGCATAACGCAGCCATAAGCCGTAACGGACCGGATGCACAAGCAGTGGTTGCAGAAGAAGCCTCAAGGACATACATCCACCTTTACCTCTACGAGCGCCCCTACGAAAAGGACGACGAAGAGGAAAACCAATGGCTAAAGAGCATGGCAAAGGCGGCGGCAGAAGTTACCGGCATTGCAGAAGACCACGTGCTTACCAAAAGGCGCAGGAAGATTGCAGAGGATGACGGAAAGGGCGGAAGAACTGCCCAGTATTCAAAGCTAAGCCGGGAAGACAGGCCTTATGTTAAGGGTCTTGTCTTTGAGCAGGGACAGATTTTTTACGTGAACCTTACGGATTACATAGACACGGGGCTTTTCTTTGACCACAGGCTGCTCAGGGACAGGGTGCGCTCTGAATGCAGGCAAAAGGCCGTCCTAAACCTATTCTGCTACACAGGCTCATTTTCTGTATACGCTGCGGAAGGCGGTGCTTCTTTTGTAGAAAGCGTGGACACAAGCAACACCTACCTTGACTGGGCAAAGGACAACATGGCGGCAAACGGTTTTACGGACAAGGCAAAGTATATCTTTACCCGCGAAGACGTTAGCGCATACCTGGACAGAAAAATTGCAGAAAAATCCATGGGCGAAGACGGAACGCAGCTCTTTGACATAATAATCCTTGACCCGCCAACCTTTAGCAACTCCAAGCGCAGCGATGCCACTCTGGACATAAACCGCGACTGGCCTGCACTGGTAAGAAAATCACTTTCCCTTCTTACGCCAGACGGAATTCTCTACTTTAGCACTAACAGCCGCAGGCTCATATTTGAAGAGCAGAGGTTACCCTCCCGCATGAACGGAGAGCTTCTCTACAAGGCCACGGACATTACGGCAAAAACAATCCCGGAAGACTACAGGAACACAAAAATCCACAGGGCTTGGAAAATAGAAAGGATACGCTAGTTGTAAGAAAGGAAAATTAAGGTGCAGAAGAGCAGACCGCAGGGGCAGACGGCAGGTGGCAGCAAATCCCCTGCCCTGCAAAAATTTTTATAATTTTTTATGATTTTTCTGATTTTGCTATTGACACTTTTTTGCTAAGTTGATATAGTAATATCATCTTAACCACGGAGAATTAGCTCAGCTGGTAGAGCACCTGGTTTACACCCAGGTTGTCGGCGGTTCGATCCCGTCATTCTCCATACAAATCGGGACGTAGCGCAGCTGGTAGCGCATCTGGTTTGGGACCAGAGGGTCGCAGGTTCAAATCCTGTCGTCCCGACTAAAGTCTTTGGCCAGAGGTCTTAGAACTTAGTTATAAAATCAATCTCCTGTCATGGGAGATTTTTTTATTTTAAACACATTTTTCTTCTTTTTCTTTTGGACGGCATTTCTTTTTTTACATCTGTCTTTTGGTCTTCGTGGTTTTCATGCATTTTGATTCCCCGCTTTCCAGGGCTCCGCGCATAAGCGCTCCGGCCCGCCTAAAGGCGGTCTTGCCTTTGGCAACCCTTCCAATCGGGCGTAAGGGCCAAATTAAGCATAAATTCAACACTTTTTTCCAAATTTATTGCGTTACTACTAGAATTCTAGCGGAAAATCATGTATAATAATAGATGTGCCTCTTAAAAGGGAGGCAATAAAAATTCTAATCTGGAGAAAATTGGTATGAACAAGACAGAATTAGTAGATGCCATTGCAGCAGACACAGGTCTTTCAAAGAAGGACACAGAAGCAGCTGTAAAATCATTCATCGAAACAGTAACTAAGCAGCTTACAAAGGGAGAAAGCGTTCAGCTCATCGGATTCGGAACATTCGAAGTAGGAAAGCGCGCAGCCCGCACAGGCCGCAACCCACAGACTGGTGAAGAAATCAAGATTGCAGCAGCAAAGACACCAAAGTTCAAGGCTGGAAAGGCTCTCAAGGATGCTGTAAACAAGAAGAAGAAATAATTCTTATCTTTATACAGAAAGCGCTTCCCGCAAAGGAAGCGTTTTTTTTTTGCATTGCGCTAAATGTTGCAGTGGGAAGCCTGCCCCTGCCCTTCACTCTTTCCGTTCTTTAGCATTTCTTCCATTGTGTGCCAGCCAAGTACGGCGCATTTTACGCGGGCGGGCATAAAGCTTATGTTCTTAAGGCTTGCGGCTTCGTCCAGTTCTTCCAGGGCAGAGTCATCAGAAACCTTTCCATGAATCATGTCGGCAAAGAGGTCAGAAAGACGCAGGGCTTCTTCCGTAGTTTTCCCAATAATGTCGTCCAGCATCATGTCTACGCTTGCCTGGCTTATTGCGCAGCCAGATCCGTTAAAAGAACCTTCCGTTATGACACCCTTTTCGTCTACCTTAAGCTGAAGGTAAATGTCGTCCCCGCAGCTGGGGTTTACTCCGCGCAGTGTAAGGGATGCGTCCTGCATTACACCCTTGTGGGAAGGGTTCAAGTTATGTTCATTTAAAATTTCTGCATAAAGTGATTTTACGTCCATGAGTATAATATAGCGTTTTTTGAGGTTAAAAGACAAGCACAGAGAAGATAAATACTTTAGTCATACGACTATTCAAGTCCCATCCACTTGCGAACCAGCGAAAGCTTTTCCAAAAAGAGGGAAACTTCATCCTCTGTGTTGTAGAAGTAAAGGCTAGCACGGGCTGTGCTGTTCACTCCAAGCTTCTGCATGAGGGGCTGGGCACAGTGGTGGCCTGCACGCACTGCTATGTGCTCTGTGTCCAGGATGCTTGCTATGTCGTGGGGGTGCACACCATCTATGGTAAAAGTGACGATTCCGCAGTGGCGCAAGGGGTCTTGGTGGCCAATTATGCTTACCCCCTTAATCTGCTTCATTCCGTTCATCAAAAGGGATGCAAGATGGTTGTCGTTTTCTTCTATATTCTTTAGGCCAACATTCTGTATGTATTTTATTGCGGCTTCAAGTCCAACCGCACCGGCTGCGTTAACCGTACCAGCCTCAAACTTGTGGGGAAGCTCCGCATAGGTTGCATCTTCGCGGGTAACGTATTCAATCATCTCCCCTCCGCGGAGAAATGGGGGCATCTCTTCCAAGATGGACTTCTTTCCGTAAAGTCCGCCGATTCCCATTGGACCGCAAAGCTTGTGGGCGCTAAAGGCAAAAAAGTCTGCGTCCAAATCCTTAACGTCCACCGCAATATGTGGAAGGCTCTGGGCACCGTCAACAACTACGACAGCTCCCTTTGAACCGTTGCCAACCTTATGGGCATAGGCGGCTATTTCTTTTACCGGGTTTGTAATTCCAAATACGTTGCTAACATGGGTAATTGCAACGAGCTTTGTCTTTGCCGTAATCTTGGACTCCCATTCGCTTTTGTCAATTACGCCGTCGTTTGCACATTCAAGGAAGACAAGCTTTGCTTTCTTTGTGCGGCAGACCATTTGCCAGGGAAGCAGGTTTGAGTGGTGCTCCATTGCGGAGACAACTATCTCGTCGCCCTCGCCCACGTTGGAAAGAGCCCATGTGTAGGCAACAAGGTTAAGGCTTTCCGACGCGTTTCGGGTAAAGATTATTTCTTGTGAGGAACTTGCGTTTAAAAAAGTTGCGACTGTCTGCCTTGCATTTTCGTAGCGTTCTGTTGCACGCATGCTAAGCCCGTAAAGGCCGCGCAGGGGGTTTGCATTGTCGTTATCGTAAAAGTCCTGGATTGCCTTTGTAACGCAAAGCGGGCGCTGGGTTGTGGCGGCATTGTCAAAATAAATCAGCCCTTCGTTTGCAGGACTTGTAAAAATTGGAAAGTCTTTGCGCAAGTCGCTTAAATTCATCTACAAATCTCCCTCAATAAAATCCCTTATTCTGCCGTTAAGCTCTTCATCCGGAATGTGGCGGCATACGGAAAAAATCTTTGCCCTTATCATAAGGTTCCGCACAGCCTTTTCGTCAAGACCGCGGTTCTTAAGGTAGAACATAACGTCCTTGCCAAGCTTTCCGATTGAACAGCCGTGCTGGCCTTCCACATCCTCTTCGTCGCAGAGAATAACGGGAAGGCTCTTGTTGGTTACATTCTCGTTAAGAAGAAGTACGGCCTCGCTTTCGTTGCCCTTTGCACCCCGGCAGCCGTTCACAAAGTCAATCGTTCCACGCCAGCTTTTTTGGGCGGAATCTGAAACCACACCTTCTGCCACGACTTCACTTGAAGTGTCGCGGCCTGTATGGCGGACAATATAGTTTATGTCAAATTCAGCGGACTTCTTTGCAAAGTAGCCTTCCTGGCCAAAAGCCTTTGCCTGGTAGCCTTCCAAAAGCTGCATGCTTCCGGAAAAGACCTTGCCACCGCCAAGCTCAAGCTGGGTAACTTCCACCTCTGCACCGTCGGCATTGCAAGTTCCAAGGGCCGTAAAATTAACAAAGCCGGAAGAAAGCATGTTCACCGTAACAATATGAACCTTTGCATAAGAAGATGCAAGTACGCGGATTCTTGTTCCAAAGACACCCTCGCTTGCCTTCTTGGAAGAAAAGTCAAATATAAAGACAGAGGATGAATCTTCTCCAGCATCAATAAAAAAGTCCGCCGCAGTCTGGGAGCAATCTGCTATGTCAAAGGAAACGTTAACAGGGCTTTGGTTTTGGGAGCCTGAATTGACGGTAAAAAGATTTAGCGGAAGATTCTTTTCCTTTGCAAAAGAGTCAAATGCCTTGTCAAATTCCTTGCCCATCTGGGTTTCTATGGAAGATGCCTTTGGGTTAAGGGAAGAAGCCCCCTCTAAAACCTTGGCAAATGTTATGCCGCCACCAGTTCCCCTTACAGAAGCGTCCGCAGCAGAAGAAAGAGATGCCTCCATGTGGCCGTGGTTTATGTGGAGATGGTGCCAGGTAAGGCTTGGAAAATTGTTTACGTCCAAATTGAATACAGTGCTTGCCATTACAGGTTTCCTTTCATTTCAAGACGGATAAGGTTGTTCATCTCTACCGCATATTCCAGCGGGAGTTCCTTGCTTACCGGGTTTGCAAAACCGCTTACTATTGTGGCCCTTGCCTCTTCCTCGCTCATGCCGCGGCTCATCAGGTAGAAGATTGCCTTGTTGGAAATGCGTCCAATCTTTGCCTCGTGGCCTATGTCGCAGTCGTCGGTCATTATGTTCATTGCGGGAACAGTGTCTGAGCGGCTTTCTTCGTCCAGCATAAGGCTTTCGCAGTTAACGCTGGACTTTGAACCGCTCGCGCTCCTGTTTACGACTATTGAGGAGCGGTAGGTGTTGCGTCCGCCGCTTTTACTGATTGACTTTGTGTTGATTACGCTTGAAGTGTGCTTTCCTATGTGGATCATCTTTGCGCCGGTATCAAGGTCCTGCCCCTTGCCGGAGAAAGTGATTCCGGTAAACTCGCAAAGGGAGTTGTTGCCCTTTAGGATAGTGGTCGGGTAAAGGTAGGATATGTGGCTTCCGAATGAACCGGACACCCATTCCATCTTGGCACCTTCTTCCACAATTGCACGCTTGGTGTTCAGGTTGTACATGTTTTTTGACCAGTTTTCTATTGTGCTGTAGCGGAGCCTTGCGTTCTTTCTTACGTAAAGCTCTACGCAGCCCGCGTGAAGGTTTGCAACGTTGTACTTTGGCGCAGAACATCCTTCTATAAAGTGAAGGTCTGCACCTTCGTCCACGATTATAAGCGTATGCTCAAACTGCCCTGCCCCTGCCGCATTAAGGCGGAAATATGACTGTAGCGGAATTTTTACGTGTACGCCCTTAGGAACATAGACAAAGCTTCCACCGCTCCAGACAGCCCCGTGAAGGGCCGCAAACTTGTGGTCAGTCGGAGGAACAAGATGCATAAAGGTTTCTTTTACAAGATCCGCATAGGGACCTGTAAGGGCACTTTCCATGTCGGTGTAGACAACGCCCTGCTCTGCAACCTCGTCCTTTACATTGTGGTAGACAAGCTCGCTGTCGTACTGGGCTCCAACACCGGCAAGGCTTTCCCTTTCCGCCTCTGGAATGCCAAGCTTTTCAAAGGTTTCCTTTATATCCTTTGGAACGTCAGCCCACTTTGCGGCCATCTGGGTCTTGGGCTTTACGTATGTTACGATTTTCTGAATGTCAAGGTCGTGAATGTCCGGCCCCCAGTCAGGCTCGTTGGTCTCGTTAAAGATTTTAAGGCACTTGAGCCTCCACTCCTTCATCCAGGCGGGGTCATTCTTTTCCTTACTGATTCTCTCTATAATTGACTCGTCAAGACCTTTGCGGACCTTAAAAAAGTCCTCGTCCTTTTCTTCGTAGCTAAAATTGTATATTGACTGGTCAAGGTCCTTTACTTCTGTTTTTTCTTTTTCAGACATTACGAAAGGCCTCCGTTTGCCGCGTTCATCTTAACGGCATCCATTGCGGCCTTTGCAGCAGCGGCAAGACGTTCCCTGCGCTCGGCATCCTTAATTTCCTGTGGAATGAACTGGTCAAAACCTTCCGCATTAATCTTCTGAACCAAAGAAGCGTCTCCTGAATGAACTATGCGCCCCTTTACGATGATGTGGGTATAGTCAACGTTAAGGCTTTCGAGAATCTTTGTTGAGTGGGTAATAATAAGAAGGGCACCATTGTTCTTCTTCTGGTATTCCAATATGCCCTTGCTAACGGTGCGGACAGCGTCAACGTCAAGGCCTGAATCCGTCTCGTCAAGGATTGCAAGCTTGGGCTTAAGCATCAGAAGCTGGAGAATCTCCGACTTCTTTTTTTCGCCGCCGGAAAAGCCCACGTTAAGGTCTCGCTCTGCATAGGAAGAAGCCATGTTAAGGACAGACATTGACTCTTCAAGCTCCTTCTTGAATGCCATGAGCTTTACCTTCTGGCCGGAAACCTGCTGCATGGAAGAGCGGATAAAGGATTCAAGCGAAACACCGGGAACTTCAAGCGGATCCTGGAAGCTAAGGAACATGCCCTCCTTAGCCCTTGCGTCCGTAGAAAAAGGAGTTATGTCCTTTCCGTTAAAAATAATCTTGCCGCCGGTAAGCGTATACTCCGGGTTGCCCATTAGGGTATAGCCAAGCGTAGACTTACCAGCACCGTTGGGTCCCATAAGGACATGGGTTTCTCCGCTCTTTATATTCAATGAAACATTGTGAAGTATTTCCTTTGCGCCGATGCTTGCGCTAACGTTTTGAATTTCAAGCAGATTTTCCGCCATATGGGACTCCTATGTACTTAATTTTCCGTAAATTTGGCAACAGTTTAGCACAAAACAGAATCTATTGCAAATTCTGCAAGAGCCAAGGGAATGCCGACTCAAAGTCTACGCCGTACCAGTTGTGGTCGGTGTGGGCCATTGTCTTCTTTATGGAAAGAACCGTAAAGTCCGCCGCAAGCTTAACGGCCTCTTCAAGAGACTTTCCAAGAACTACCGCGCTAAAGGCAACGGATGCAAAAATGTCGCCAGTACCGTGGAATTTTGCCGGGATAAGCTCGTGGAAGTATTCGCTAAAGGCACCTGTAGCAGAATCAAAGGTGATAACGCCGCAGAGGCCCTTCTTGTAGCCAACTCCCTTTAGGATTACCTTCTTGGAGCCGAGCTTTGCAAGTTCTTCCATTAAGTTCTTTATATATTTTTCATCGTATTCATCGCCGGGGTATGGCTTGTCCAAAAGCAGGGTTGCCTCGGTAATGTTGGGGCAGATAACGTCTGCAAGGCCGCAGAGCTTTGCCATTGCAAGGGCAAATTCGCGGGTAAAGCCTGGATAGAGTTTTCCGTTGTCCGCCATGCAGGGGTCTACAAAAAGAGTTTTTCCCTTTCCAAAGTCCTTAAAAAGTTCCTTCATAAGGTCAAGCTGCTCGAATGAGCCAAGGTATCCGGTGTAAATGCCGTCAAAACCGATGTTCTGTTCCTTCCAGTGGGAAGTAATTTTGCTGATTTCGCCTGTCAGGTCGTGGAAGGTAAAGTTCTTAAAGCCTGTATGTGTTGAAAGAACTGCTGTTGGAATGATTGCCGATTCAATGCCCATTGCACTGATGATGGGGAGAGCTACGGTGAGAGAGCATTTTCCTACGCATGAAATGTCCTGTATTGTTACGATACGTTTCATGATTATTACCTCTGTTTCTAGAAATTAGCACAATATAGCAATTTTTTCATACTTATTCAATAGGTATTTTTTTTTTAGCAATCCACGGGTAATCAATCCACGTATTCTATTCATTCAGGAGGGGAAAGCCTTCCCCTGCGGCCGCACTTCGTTGCGTCCTACCCCTTCTGCGGGGGAAGCCCCCGCAACGCCCCCTGCCCTGTCAATTAACAAGACTTAAAACACTGTGCCATTAACTTTTCGTCATTCTGAGCTTGACTCAGAATCTCAAATTACAATATTGAAGAGAGATGCCGAATCCACATTCGTAGCAAGTGCGTGCGAATGTGGCGTAGCAGTTTGGCATGACAGTTCTTTATATTAATGCCATTGACCTTAATCTCTTAGCTACGACAGCAAACAGAGCCTACGCCCGATTGTAGGGGCCCGCGAAAGCGGGTTGCCGTCAGGCAATGGAGGCGAAAGCCGGAACCCCGGAAAGCGGGGTAAACGCACTCCATGGCATTTTATCCAGTTAGTTTTGTTTGCAAAGAAGTGACGCGCCGTCCTTGACGCTATGTGTTTGGAGGATAAAATGACATGGAGTCTGGCCGGTTCCGAAGGACCGGACACAGTTGAAAAACAAAATGCCGTCCAGAAAAACTATTCCACAAAGTAGGTCTTCATGAGACCCTTGCCCTTTACTTCTATTTCCACGCAGTCACTGTATTTTACCTGGTCCTTTGTGCGGAGGAAGACGTTTTCCGTAACGTGGATTCTACCCGGCTGACCGGTGGATTCCATGCGGCTTGCAACGTTTACCGTGTCGCCCCAGATGTCATAGATGAACTTTGACTTTCCGATTACGCCCGCGATGAGTGGTCCGCAGTTTATGCCGATTCTCATCAGCAGGTTGAAGCCTGTCTCCTTGTCAAAGTCTTCTATTTCCTTTAGGATGGCGCGGGAAAGGTTTATCATTTTTAAGACGGCAGCATTTCCCAGCACAGCCTCCTCAAAGCCGCAGGCCGCCATATAGGCATCACCGATTGTCTTGATTTTTTCCACGCCGAATTCCAGCAGCCGCTCGTCAAAGCGGGAGAATATTGCGTTGAGCATTTTTACGATTTCGTTTGCGCTCATGCCGGTGGAAAGCTTTGTAAAGCCCACTATGTCCGCAAAGAAGACGCAGACGTTTGAATACTGCTTAGCAATCTGCCGACCCGGGTTTTCCGTAAGCTCATCTGCAACAGGCTTTGGCAATATGTTAAGCAAAAGCTTTTCCGCCTTGTCGTTTGCAACTTCAAGTGCGTGTGCCCTGTTCTGGAGTTCCACGGCCTGCTCCTGAAGCTCCTTGGTCTGGGCATCAACCTCGCGCTCAAGCTTAATCTGATACTTCTTTAGGCGGCGGAACCTTGACCAGATTCCCAGTGCGGCAACAGTTACGAGGATTATTGCGCACAAAAGCCAGAAGTACCAGAGCTGCCAGAAGTGCGGCTTTTTTATGATTGTAAGGACCGGCGACGGGTCGCTCTGTATGTTGTCCGTATTTTCGGCCTGAACCGTGAACTTGTAGGTGCCGGGCTTTAAGTTGGTGTAGGAAACAAAGCGTTCTGCCGCCCAGTCTGAATAGCCTGTGTCAAAGCCCTCCAGCTGGTAGCGGAAATTCATGTTCTCCGAAGAGACAAAGCTAAGGCCCGTAAAGTCGATCCTGAGCCTCTTTGAGTCCGGGGGCATGACTACTGTCTTGTTGGTAAACTCGTTAACATCCGTATCTATGGAAATTGTCTCCACCTGCACGATGGGTTTTGCCTTGTTGGACTTGCCCTTTACCGGATCGTAGATTGCAAAGCCGTCTATGAGGGTGAACCAAATGCGGCCCAGGCTGTCCTTCATGGAAAGGGACGTGCTCGTAACACCGCCTGAAATTAGGCCGTCAGACCGTCCGTAGAAGCGGGCGTAAACCTTGGGAATGCTTCCCTCCGCGTAAGCATTGAGTTCTTCCATGGAAACGCTTGAAATACCGCGGTTGCTGGTCATGAAGCAGGAGCCGGAATAGTCGTCCACCACCTGGAAGATGCCGTCCGTACCAAGTCCGCTGTTTGAAGAATAGGATATGCGCTTGCCATTCATAAAGCGGGTTATGCCGGAGCCTGTGCAGACCCATATCTCGCCGGGTGTCACTTCCCTTATCTTGAATATAACGTTGCCTGCAAGCCCTTCGTTGGTGGTGTAGGTTGCGGAAACGCTTCCGTCCTTGAGTATAAAGATGCCGCTTCCGTCAGTACCGCACCAGATGCTTCCGTCCGATGCCTGGTAGATACACATTATGTAGTCGTTTGGAAGACCGTCGTCCCTGTTCATGATTTTTATGCTTCCGCTGGCAGTGTCAATTATGTTAAGGCCACTGGTCGTACCAACGTAAAGCTTTCCGTCCGAACAGAAGGTGGAAATGCGGGTCATGTCGCCGCTAAGGCCGGATTCCTTGTTCCAGTTGCGGAATTTTCCGTCAGGGCTTATGACAATCTGGCCGTAATTGCTGTATGAACTTACCAGCAGAGTTCCGTCTTCTGTAATCCCCACGTGGCGGATTCTTATGTTTGAGCACTTTTCCGTGATGCTGTTTTCCACGAAGACCGATTTTTTTGGGTCGTAGCAGAAAAGCCCCTTGTCGCAGCCCAGCCAAACCAAGGACCTTATGCTGTCCTCGCATATAGAGTTTACGGTGGTGTCCATGCGGACCGTAACGAATTTTCCAGTGCTCAGCTTATGAACGCCGCCCCTGTCCGTTGCAATCCAGATGTTGCCCTCGCGGTCTTCTATTATCTTGTTGGCATTGTTGTCGCAAAGGCCATTGCTCTTGTCGTAGAAGGAAATTATTCCGTCGTGGTAAACCGCAACACCGCTGTCTAGGCCTATCCAGATGTTCCTGTGGGAATCCTGTACGATTGTGTTTACGACCGTACCGGGCTGCTTACCGTGACCAACGTCAAGCACAGTCTCACCGGTTCCGTCAATGCAGACCACATAGTGCGGGGATACGCCAAACCAGAAGGCCCCCTTGGAATCCTGCGCAACCGTACGTACCACCGGATTCTTAATCTTTGTAATGCCCGTGTACCTGTCGAATTTTCCGCCCGAATAGCAGTATATGCTGCCTGGAAGAGAACCGCAAAGCCAAATTCTGCCCGCAGTGTCGCAGTAGAGTTTTTGCACGATAAGGCTTTCGTCGTCATATTCCGCAAGCCCCGCAGGATGCACAACCTCCTGGCTCTTCGTTATGTAGGCAACCCCGGATGCAGTACCAACCCAGATGTTGCCGTCGTCATCTTCTGCAATAGAGCGAACCGAATTGTTGGGAAGGCCGTTCTCCATGCGGAAGGAGCTTACACTGCCATCATTTCCTATGCAGACAACACCCTCGTCGTTGGAGCCTACCCAGATGTTCTCCAAAGAATCCTGAAATATCACGCGGGCGGAGACAAAGTTGTATTTGCTGTCGTAGATGTGGTTTATAGTGACAAATTTAACACCGTCAAAGCGGACAAGACCCTCGTATGTTCCAAAATAGAGATAGCCCTTGGAATCCTGTAAAAGGTCTGTTATGGTGTTTCCAGTGAGGCCATCGCTTGCATTCCACGTTCTTGCGACAAATTCGTTAAAAAAATTGTCGTTCAGAGACAGATTATCTGCCGGAGCAGCCTTTGCAAGGGGATTTACTGTCAAAAAAAAGAAGGACAAAGTAAAAAAACGGGATAAAAAAGCAGAAATACGTTTCATAATCAAATTATAAACCAAAATCCTAGAATCTACAATAAAAAAAAGCTTTCCTTGAAAAAAAATTCAAAGAAAGCTTTTCTGACGCATGGCAGACTCGAACTGCCGACCCTCTGCTTAGAAGGCAGATGCTCTAATCCAGCTGAGCTAAAGCGCCGTGATGCCAAATATTATTGCACAAAAAAGAATTTTATTCAAGTATTTTTTTTGTCTTCCCTAAATTTTCTGGATGGAACTTTTAACGGCTCATCCATTCTGTTTCCTTGCTAACCCGGCCTTCATGCCCTTGCACCACCGCCCTCGCTTGAAACTTCGTTGCGAGAACCGGGGTTCCGGCATTCGCCTTCATTGCTAACAGCTCCGCCCCTTCGACATAGCTCAGGGATCTGCGCCGTCAGCAATGCTTCGCGCCCCTCCACGGCGGCGTAGGTCTTTTCCCACCTTTCCATAGACCTTAATTCTTGTAGTCGCTTTCTAAAATTTTTACCGAACCAAGGAAAAGGACCTTGCTGTAGGACGTTGCATAAGAAACGTCGCGGCCAACAGAAACAGCGTACATGTCCACGTACCAAACACCGCTTTCCGAAGAATACCCTGAATAATTCACATCCTCATCACTGCTTTTAGGCAGGGGATTATTGTCATCCTGGCCAAAATTGAAGCCATAGCCTGAATTTATGTAGCGACGGGGCAAAACAGGCTGCCCATTGTAGGTAAGGGCATCTGCCGTGGAATACTTGTCCATGGGATGATTCGATATACAAATGCCCTTGCTGTAGTCCACTTCGGTACCATAGTCATTCAGCCTGATATAGACATGCCTGTTTTCCGGGGAAGATCCGGCTTCCACCAATGGAATAAAACTTCCCGCACTGAATTTAAGCGGCTTGTATCCACGGGATTCTATGAGGTTTTCTGCAGCTGCTGTATAATTTGATGAACTTGTGTTCAGCGAGTCAATGGCATTTTCTGCATTGACCATTGTTGAATAGCTTTTATAAATTTTGTAATATACTTCAGTTCCCAAAAAAACAAGCTCAGACGCTGACGAAAAATACTGGTCGTTGTCGCCCAAAGAACTTTCTTCGTTTGTAACAAAGCTAAAGTACCTGTAGATACCATCTTCCGTTGTATAGTAGGAAGTGTGGCCGTCAGTAATTGGAGGGTCAAGGTAATAGAAAGTATCAAGGCCGCAAGCCTCCAGCAAAAGCAGGAATGCGAACGCGGCCAGATATTTTAGCTTTCTCAAGGAAAAGAGCCTATTCAATAAAACCTTCTGCCTTTAGTGAAATAAGGCGGCTCTGAGCAAGGCTTGCCCAGTTGTCGTAAGGATATTCATCCACAAGCTTTTTGTATGCAGTTGCAGCTGCATTGTTGTCACCAGAAATTTCCTTTACGCGGGCAAAGTTAAAGAGAGCATGGCTAGAAAGGAGGAATTCCTTTGAATTTGCGGCAATTTCATAATACTTTGCTGCATCTTCGTTGTTGTTAAGTTCCTCGCTGCAGGATGCCGCATTAAAGTAGCAGACTGGCTGAACGTATGTGTTCTTCTGGCAGTCAATAGCGGCAAGCCAATATCCCAGGCTTGTTGAAAAATCTTTCTTTTCGTATGCGATTTCCGCAGCGAGCATGTTTGCCCTAACTCCTACGATGTCCTTTTTTGCAAGGTATGGTTCAAGGGCCTTCATTGCGGTGTTCTGCCTTTCAACGAGGGCAGGTGCATCAGCTGTTGCTATGTCTTTCGTAAAGGTATATTCGATTGAATCAATAGCGGCAAGCCCCTTCTTGTATCCGGACTGCCTTATACCAAAATAGAGTCCAACTGCAACCGCAGCAACTACAGCAACAAGGAAAACCGCAAGTATTACGGTACGGTTGCGGGTCAAGAATCCTTCAACCTTTTCTCCTGCGCTTTTTTTCTTTGTTTTTTCCATTGTAAGAACATTAGACATTTCAAATTCTCCAAATAAGTTGCACAAGTGTATCACATTTGTTTTTTTATTTCAAGTTCAGTAAGCAGTTTAGAAACATAAGTACGCTGAATTCCCAAAACTTTTGCAGATTTTGTCTGGTTCCAGTCATTCTGTTCAAGTATGGCCTTAACATAGCGCTTCTTGAATTCATTTACTGCATTCTTAAGGCTTTTGTCTTCCGCAGAAAGAGACTCAAGGACGCAGTTTTGCATACAGTCAACTTCCTGCCCCTGTACCGGCGGAAAAGACACGTTCAGGCGGAAGTCCTCCAGATTGATGTAGGGAGGATTGCCCAGTATACAGGCCCTTTCTATCGTGTTTTCCAGTTCTCGCACGTTACCCGGCCAAGGGTATGAATACAAAGCCTTTATTGCAGGCGTTGAAAAGTCAACGAAGGGCTTTTTTGTTTCCGAGCTGTATTTTTGAAGGAAGAAATATGCAAGCGGCTCTATGTCGTCCTTGCGCTGCCTTAGCGGTGGAATGTTAAGCGGAAGCACGTTAAGGCGGTAGTAAAGGTCTGCCCTGAATTTTCCGGCCTGAATCATGGACTCAAGGTCCCTGTTTGTGGCGGCTATTATGCGGACGTCAACAGACACAGTTTCGCTTGAACCGACCTTTTCAAATTTTCTTTCCTGAATTACGCGCAATAGCTTGGCCTGAAGTTCCAGCGGCATTTCGCCAATCTCGTCCAAAAAGAGGGTTCCGCCGTCTGCAACTTCAAAGCGTCCCTTCTGGGCATTTATTGCATTTGTATAGGCTCCCTTAACGTGGCCAAAAAGTTCGCTTTCCAAAATGGACGGAGAAAGGGCTGCACAGCTTACGCGGACAAAGGGCTTTTCCCTGCGGGGACTTTTTAGGTGCAGCTGTTCCGCAAAGAGTTCCTTGCCTACCCCGCTCTCTCCCAAAATAAGCACGGAAGAATTTACCTTGGAAGCTTCTTCTATGACTTTTATGGTGTCAAGAATTATTGGGCTTTTTGCTATGAATGCATGAAAATCCTTGCCCTGGCTAACAGAATCCTGCAAGGCATCAATGCTTTCCCTGGTGTTTATGTAGAAATGGGAATTTCTGTAGGCATTTCCGGCCTGAATACCGACCAGTTCCAATATGGAAACATCGTCTTCGGTGAATTTTTTTCCGTCTACTTTGTTTATAAGCTCAATCACCCCAATGCAGTCGTTGCCTATGCGGATGGGTGTGGCTATCATGTTTTTGGTGATGTAGTTTGTTTTGTCTTGGACGCCCCGGTTAAAGCGGGTATCGGCGGGAACATCATCAACTATTACTGACTGGTTGTTTGCTATGACCCAGCCTGCAATGCTGTTTGTGTCTACAGGAACGTCTTTTGCCTCTGCACCTTTTGGCCCCAGTGCAACTGCAAAATGCAAAGCGGAGCCTTCCCGGTTCAAAAGAAGAATCGAAGAAGACTCGCATTCAACCAGACACATTGCTGATTCCAAAATGTAAACCAATACTTTGTCTGGTTCTGCATAATTAGAGTTAAGCTTGGTATTAATCTCGATGAGTGACTTTATTTTTTCTGCGCTGAACAAAAGTTGTCCTGTCATCACTCACCCATCGAAACTAATTTATTTGTCTTCTTTCTGATTCTTAAGGCTGTCTCCAATTGTGTAAGCACCGTCATCATCATTAGAAGAAGACATGTATTGTGAAATTTCGGCACGAGCCTGAGCCTTCTTGTATTCTTTTACAGAGAATGCAACCTTGCCCTTTTCCACATCAATAGAAACAACATAGACGTTTACCTTGTCGCCTACATTGTATTTCTTAACAGCTTCTTCAAATGGAGTGTCGCGGTCTTCGCTAAGGTTTGCCTTGTTTACAAGACCTTCGATTCCGTTTGGTGCCTTAACAAAGATACCAAAGTCTGTGATGCTGGAAACAGTTCCCTCAAGTGTGCTGCCCGGCTTGAATTCTGATGCGAATTCCTTCCAAGGATTGTCTGTGAGCTGCTTTACGCCAACGCGGATTCTGCGGTTTGAAGGATCACATTCTGTTACGACAACATCAAGTTCCTGGTCAACCTTAATCTCGCTGCCCGGGTGCTTAACCTTCTTTGTCCAAGACAAGTCTTCGCCGCTAAGGAATGCGTCGATTCCCTCTTCAAGCTGAACAAATGCGCCAGAGTTGGTAATCTTTACGACCTTGCCCTTGAGCTTTGTGCCTACTGGATACTTGTCGCCGATTGCATCCCACGGATTTGCAGTAACCTGCTTAAGACCAAGGGAAACACGGCCAGCCTGAATGTCGTAGCCCAAAATCATGCACTTAACTTCGTCACCCTCTTTTACCATGTCGGAAGGCTTGTTAACCTTCTTTGTCCAAGAGAATTCAGAAATATGTGCAAGGCCTTCAATGCCTTCTTCAAGTTCAATGAATGCGCCAAAGTCTGTGAGCTTTGTAACTTTGCCAGTAACAACATCGTTAACATGGTACTTTTCTTCAAAGTGAACCCACGGATCTTCTGTAAAGTGCTTGAGGGAGAGGTTGATTCTCTTTCCCTCTGGATCAAGGCGGATAACCTTAAGCTCGATTTCCTGGCCCTTCTTTACGAAATCCTTTGGACGGGTAACATGACCCCAGCTCATGTCGTTGATGTGGAGCAAGCCGTCGAAGCCACCCAAATCGATGAATGCACCAAAGCTTGTGAATGACTTTACTGTACCCTTTACGGAGTCGCCAATCTTTATCTCGTTAAAGAACTTGTCGCGGTTTCTGTCGATTTTTTCTTCAAGATACTTGCGGCGGTTAACGACAACGTTGCGCTTGCTGTTGCTGTAAAGGCGGTCAATGTAGAACTTATCCTTAATGCCGATAAGCTTTTCTTCCTTTTCTACCTTCTGGCTGTCTGCCTGGCTGATAGGAAGGAATGCTTCGATTCCACCGCCAAGATTAACCTTGTAGCCACCCTTTGTAACTGCTGCGATTGTTCCGTCAACTGCTGTTTTATCGTCGAAAGCTTTTTTGAATTCTTCCCAGAGGCGTGTTTCATCTGCCTTAAGCTTTGAAACTTCCGGCAAACCGTCTCTTCCGCTCGGATTCTTAAGAAATACGGTAACCTTGTCCCCTACATTGGGTCTTTCATCACCGAATTCTGAAATGCGGATTTGACCATCACGTCCGAGACCGATGTCTACAAATACTGTATCGTCTCTAACTTCAACAACGGTACCTGTGATGTTACCGTTTTCAACAGACTCCATCTGATTGATAGATGCTTCCAATTGTGTGTGAATGTCGTTTGAGTCCTTTACGCCATCCATTTCCACTTCCTTCTCGTTCATACGTAACCCTTAATTAAGCGTTTATTTTTGATTCTATTATCTCACAAACCTGCGATATGGTCAAGTCTGATGTGTCAATATAAAAGGAATCCGCTGATTTTTTTAGGGATCCTTCAGCTTTTTTCCTGTCCATTTCGTCCCTTTTTATAATTGCAGCCTTGATTTCTTCCAGAGTAAGGTCGCTAACCCCCTGGTCAAAGCGTCTTTTTGCCTGAACGTCTATGCTTGCGTCCAAGAAAAACTTATGCTCGGCGTTGGGGAAAACAACGGTTGTCATGTCGCGTCCTTCGCAGATGATGCTCAAATCCTGCACAATTTCGCGCATTCTGGCGTTCACCAAGTGCCTTAGCTCCACGATGGAGGAAACCTTGCTTACCGCAGAGTCAACCTTGTCCTGATGAAGCTGGTCGTCCACGTCCACTCCGTTCAGTATAAGGCGGGCGTTAACATAATCTAGCTTTTGCTTCTTGGCATGTTCAAGAACGGCATCCGCATCATCTGGGGAAATGCCAGCCTCTATTGCAGAAAGCGTAAGTGCACGGTAAAAACTGCCGCTGTTAAGATACACGAGTCCCAAATCCTTTGCAACCTGATGTGCAACGGTGCTTTTTCCTGTTCCTGCAGGTCCGTCTATAGCAACTACCATTTATTTCTCCTTCTAATAATCCTTGCTTGTACAAAGCTTTAACAAAGCCTGAACTTCCTTCTGGGTAAGGTCGCGGAACTGGCCAGCTTGCAGGCCTTCTATGCCCACGCAACCAATCCTGATTCTTGTTAGCGCCTTTATGCCAATTTCCCTGGACTCAAAAACACGGCGGATTTCGCGGTTCTTTCCTTCCACAAGGACAATCCTCATCCTGCGGGCATTAAGCTCTTCTGCTTCCTTGCAGCGGTAGAATACACCGTCAATGCGTATGCCGTCCATAAAGTCGTCGGCAAGGCTTCTTGGCAAGGGTAGGCTTGTGTCCACAATGTATTCCTTTTCCAGTTCCGCAGACGGATGGGAAAGCTTGGCGGCAAAATTACCGTCGTTTGTGAATATGATAAGTCCGCAGGAGAACATGTCCAGGCGGCCAACGTTATACAGACGCTCGCTGTAGGCATCCTTCAGCAAATCGGACGCAACGGGGCGGCCCTTTTCGTCGGCAAGGGAACAGACATAACCGGCAGGCTTATTCAAAAGGACGTAGCGCATGGCAGTCTCCAGCCTAATCTCTTTGCCGTCCACGCACACCTTGTCTTTTTTGCCAACCTTAGTGCCAAGTTCCGTTACGGTAAGGCCATTAACAGAAACCCTACCTGCCAGTATAATCTGCTCGCTGGCCCTACGGCTTGCAACGCCAGCCTTTGCCATGTAATGCTGAAGACGGTATGAATCTTTCTCTTTTTCTTCGTTAACGGGCAAGTTCGAACCTCTCGCTTTCTTTTTCGTCCAGCTGCGGCAAATCCGCAATGCTCTGCAAATGGAAGAATTCAAGGAATTCGTTTGTAGTTCCATACAATACAGGCTTTCCTGGAATATCTTTCTTGCCAACTTCCTTTATGAATTTTCTGTCCAAAAGAAGGCGCATCATGTTGTCTGCATTGACGTGCCTTATGCTTTCTATCTCTGCGCGGGTAATGGGCTGGCTGTAGGCAATTATGGAAAGAGTCTCTATTGCAGCCTTACTGAGCCTACCCTCGTTCTTCTTTCCGTACCTTTCTTTTACAAAGTCAAAACATTCCTTTTTGGGGGTAAGCATCCAGCCGCCGATTATCTGGGAGACTTCTATGCCGGAATCCAGCTGGGTATACTTTTCCTTTAGGCGTCCAATGCACTCTTCCACGACATCCTGAGCAAGACGCGTTATCTTTGCAAGGTTTTCTACGGTCTGAGGCTCGCTTTCCAAAAAAAGAACCGTCTCTACAAGGGCCGTTTCCGTGTCAAGGTTGAGCTCGGCGTACTTTTGTTCCAGTGCTGCCCTTTCTTCCATGTCAAGGTTGTCATCGTCAACAATAACCTTGGTGGCTTCTTCGCTTTCCGCTTCTTCTACAGGAGCTTCAACAGATGAATCCTGCCCTTCTGCTTCAGAGGCTTCTGCCTTTTTGACAGGCTCTTCTGCCTCTGTTTCCTTAGCCACAACTTCATCTACAGTGGGAACAGAGTCCTTCTTCTTTTTAGATGATTTTTTCTGAGCGGGCTTTTGCTGCTCTTCTGTAGGAGTAGGCTCCGTCTTGTCTGAGGTCTGCTCCAAAGGCTCTTCTACGCTGCCTGCTTCTTCCTGCATATTTTTATATCTCCAAACATTTTATTCTGCCAAATTTCCGCCATTCTGAATTTTACCGCCTCCAGTATGGCTATAAAGGCACAGATTACATCCAGTTCATTTCCGTGGCGTGTAATCAAATCAGTAAACATACATTCGCCATTTTTGTCAAGAAGTTCATTCATGAGCGTAATCTTTTCGTTGGGAGAAATGTCTTCGCTCATGTTCAAGATGCGCTCGTCATGGTTTACATTTGTAAGGTTGCGGAAAATCTTCTGCATGTCCTGCAAAAGGGCCCAGGTGTCCACCTTCTGCCACTGGGATTCGTCATTCTCGAATGGCAGCATGCGTTCTATCTTCTTGCGTTCAAAGCTCCACTCGCTCTGCTCTTCCTGCTCTTCCATAAGCTCTGAAAGCTTCTTGAAGCGCTGGTATTCGATGAGCTGCTCAACAAGCTCGGTGCGCGGGTCTTCCATGCTTTCATCGTCATCGTACTTTGCCTCCAGAGGGAGGAGAAAGCGGCTTTTTATTTCTACAAGCTTTGCAGCCCACAAATAGAATTCACTCAGGTCCTGAAGATTGGTTTCCACCGCGTAGTCCAGGTAATCAAGGAACTGTTCCGTTATTTCTGCAATCGGTATGTCATAGACATTTATCTTGTTTTCGCGGATAAGGCTCCAAAGCAAGTCAAGGGGACCTTCAAATTTACCGGCCGTAAACTTGTGCTTTTCTCCCCCAAAGGGTTTTGTCTCCCCGTTTTCCAATGCAACTTTATCCTGAACTGCGTTCCCTTCCATCAATTTATCCCCCGTACGCATTTTCAATATTGCCGTCAGACACGCAGTTTAGCAAATCACAGAATTCTTTTGAATCCATGATTTTTTCAATCTGCTGCCCGTCCTGAACAGCGGCTCCCAGCTTTTTTTTGTAAAAATCCGGAGAGCCTACTGTTACATCGGCATTTTGGGGCAAAAGTTCAAGCAGGGGTGCAAGGACGAAAGCCCTTTCCGTCAGCCGCTCATGGGGAACCGTAAGCCTAGGCGATGATATTTTCTCTTTGCCGAAGAGCTCTATGTCTATGTCCAGAGGCCTGGGACCGTTGCGGATTTCTTTTGACCTGTCGCGGCCCCACATTGCTTCTATGGAATGAATTTCTTCAAGCAGGCTAAAGGCATCCTTATTGTAGAAACCAGAAACCGCCATGTTGAAAAATTCTTTCTGCTCAAGATAGTACATGGGCGCACTTTTGTACAGAGAGGAAATTTTCATGTCTTCCAAAATGTCCGCAAGCTGGGTACAAGCATTTGCGAGCAACTCTACAGAAGAAAGATGCCCGTAATAAGTGTTTGACCCAAGGCCCAGCACCACATAAGTCATTAGAAAAGCTCCTCCGGTGTAGGCTTGTCTTCGGATGCAGCCATTGCCAGGGACTGAACACTGGATTCAGCCTTTGCAGCTGCCTTGCCCCTGGTCTTTGCCTTTGTGCCTTCTGCCGCAACACTAGCGGATGGAGCAGCCTGTGGAGCAGAAGCCTCAGCCGTCTGACCGGAAGCTTCTTCCTTTTGGGCATTTGGAACACCAACACCCTTTGCCTTCATCTGCTTTTCATACTCACGGATCTGGTCTTCTGTTACAACCTCACCTTCTTTTGTGCGCAAAACCTGACCGGGGAAAATCTTTTCGCGAAGGGTATGTTCAAGCTCTATGCGGTAGTCGGTGTTGTTTTCTATGTAAGCCACGGCATTTTCCTTACCCTGACCAACTTTTTCGTCGCCGCGGGTATACCATGCGCCCCTCTTGTCTATAAGGCCGTGCTTTACCGCTGAATCCAAAAGGGATGCGCTTGCATTGACGCCGCGTCCAAAGTAGATGTCAAGCTCCACTTTGCGGAATGGAGGCGCAACCTTGTTCTTTACGACTTTTACGCGAACACGGTTGCCAAGAGCCTCTTCATCGCCCTTACCGTCAATTGTCTCTATTCTGCGGATTTCCAGGCGCACTGATGAATAGAACTTGAGCGCGTTTCCACCGGTAGTTGTTTCCGGATTGCCGAACATAACACCGATTTTCATGCGGATCTGGTTTATGAATACAACCGTACACTTGCTCTTTCCAACAATAGCCGTAAGTTTGCGCAAGGCCTGGCTCATAAGGCGTGCCTGAAGACCCATTACTGAATCTCCCATCTCGCCTTCTATTTCCTTCTGGGGAGTAAGGGCAGCAACTGAGTCTATTACGATTATGTCCACCGCACCGCTACGAACAAGGTTTTCGCAGATTTCAAGGGCCTGCTCGCCTGTGTCCGGCTGTGAAACCCAAAGTTCGTCTATGTTTACGCCAAGGTTCTTTGCATAGATTGGGTCAAGGGCATGTTCCGCATCAATAAAAGCCGCAATTCCCCCCAGTTTCTGTGCCTCTGCAACGGCATGAAGGGCAAGAGTCGTCTTACCGGAGCTTTCCGGGCCGTACATTTCTATGATTCTGCCACGCGGATAACCGCCAACGCCCAAAGCTTCGTCCAGCAAGATGGAACCGGATGGGATTACGTCCACGCTGGTCATGTCCGTCTGTGTGCCAAGCTTCATGAGTGAGCCTGAACCGAACTGTTTTTCTATCTGAAGCCTTGCGGCCTCCAATGCCTTAAGTTTGTCCGCCATTTCCGCAGGCATCTTTTCTTCCGCAGCCTTTGCCAATTTGTTTCCTCCAAGAAATTAGTTTGCACGGCAAGTTTTTATTTTACCGTCCTACTATATATTTATCAAAAAAAGTACAGAAAGTGACTTGTTTGCGTAATTTTTTTTGTAAATTTTTATGAAAAATTCCTAAACAGGGATATTTTAGCAAATTCAGGCAGAATATTCAAGCGGATTAAGACAGTTATGGAAACTAAGTGCAAATATAAAACAATCTTGAAAAGCATTATTCCAAAACACGGTATGCTTCCATTCCCGCCGGGAACCGTGTCGAAAATCCATGATGCGCGGTAATAGGTGTCTAACTCCCTACGGTCGTACCGCGCAAAATGGATTTTCGCCACGAACCCCGGCTCCATTCCAGCCTACCTACATTTTTATCACATAGATTCCGTTTGAAAACAGCACTTTGTTTACACTCTGAAGGATAGTAGCAGATAAGAACCTAGCCCCGATTGGAAGGGTTGCGCAGCAAGACCGCGAAAGCGGGCCGGAGCGTTAGCGGAGCCCTGGAAAGCGGGTAATAAAGGACCTGCTTGCTTGCGTTTTAGCTGGAAGTAAAAAGAGGAAATACGCTCCAAAAAAGAAAAAAGAGAAAATTCTAGAGGTTGAGCTTGCTTAAAAGTTCGTAAAGGTCGCTGTTTTTTATTGACTGGAAGACAACCCTGCCGTCCATGCAGAACTTTCCACCCTCGGGGCGCAGGCGGCCAAGGATTGCGATTGGATTTTCCTCGTTTACGGAAGGCTGGGCGCTGTCAAAATTTACGGTAAGGTAGCCAAAGAACTTGTTGAACTCCTTGTTGTAGACCAAAAGCGTGCACTTCCAGCTGCCGTCGGGCGAAGTTTCTATGTTTGCGATTTTTCCCACCCAGACTACGTAGCAGTCGCGGAAGAGGTTCTTTAGGCCACCGGTATTTTTGTCCACGACGTCTTCCCAGGAATAGTTGTCGCGCAAAGTGGAAAATTCAGGGTCGCGGTCGGCATGGGTCTTTGGATCCTTAAAGAGCTGCTCCTTTAGGTTTGAGGCCTTTACCTTTATGGAAGATGATGCGTTGCTGTAGGTAAGGCGGTTTATTTCTACGAGGGCTGCATTTTCGCGCTTTGCCTTAAAGAGCTTTATTGCGTCTTCGTAGCTTTTGTTTATCTGTTTGTCGTCCAAGATGTAGTCGTCTACGTAGCTTCCGCCAAGGTCATCCTGAACTGCATTCTTTTGCTCGTCGCTTGTAAGGGCTATGGGGTCAAAGTCGTCTGTTGCGGGGGTCTTTTTTGAAGAGGTGACGCTGCATGTTACTATGCTTATTGAGATTGCAATTCCGGCAAGGAGGCCTAGGAGTACACAATTGCGCACTATGTCGGGGTTGAATCCCAAAGGCGGGTAATAGTTTTTAATTTCGCCAGTGTCTTTTAGCTTGCAGATGTCCGTATAGTCTTTGACGGTCCTGATGAATTCCATTGCGGCACGGGCTGTCTCGTTGCCTGGGGAAATGTTGAGGACTTCCATGTAGTATTCAATGGCCCTTTCCGTGGCTCCCCGGCGAAGGAAGATTACGGCCTGCCCCAAAAGGAGCTCCGTGTTCTGAATTTTTATTTCGCGCGCAAGGTCATAGTATTTTACAGCATTGCCTTCATCACCGACATAGAGGCATGATGTTCCCAGTGCAAGGTAAAACTCAAAGCTGCCCTTGTAATTTGCAGAATGTGATTCCAAAAGGGTTATGGCATAGTGGAATTTTCTCCTGCGCATAAGGTTTCTTGCTTCGTCCAATACGGTGCGCTTCATTATTAATTCATACTCCGGATTTTTTCTAAAATTGCGTCCAACTCCTTATTTAAACGATTTAACTCTTCTTGGTCAATAAGTTCACTGTCATTTTCCAGCGATTTTATGTAGTTTATAAGATTATGAATGTATTTTGTGTCCAGCTGCTCCTCTGTTATGACTATGGGCTCGTCTTTTGCCTTTGGTTTTGAGGATGAATTTGAGGACGATTTTGCCTCTTTTGTGGCTTTTGCCTCTTTTGCGGCTTTTGAATCCTTTGTGGCTTTGGCGCTTTCCACAGAAGCATTTTCTGCGGATGTTTTGCTTGCTTCTGCATAACCGTCTGCGTCCAAACCTTCCTCGTCTTCCTCTTCTTCTTCATAGTAAGAGGCTATGTTGGGCATTCCAATCCACCACTTTGCTCCAAGAGCATCTTTGCGTGGTTTCTTGACCTTTTTTTCCTCTTCCACACCGGCAAAGAGGTCTGAGAAGTCCTTTGGTTCACATTCATGAAGGACAGTGCGCCCATCTTCCAGTGCTGAAAGGAATTCGTCTCCAGCGGCAGGCTCATTGTCGGTTCCAACGGAGACATAGAATGTGATTACCCTTGAGTCATTCTTTTCCAGCTGAATTTCAGGCCAGTTTACGCATAGGGCTGAATTGTTGTAGGAAAGGACTGAATTGAAGCTTCTTGAAGTCTTTACGGATGGGACCCATGAATTTTTAGAAAGTGTGTCCTTGTTGGAAAGTGTTACTTCGTGGGTGGGGGTGATTCCCTTTCCCTTGAGCAAAAACTGCACGGATGTCTCGCCGTTTGTAGAGCAGATCCATTTTTCTTCATTCATTGAGTCAAACTGCAATTCCTTGTCTATCTGGTCAGTTGTAGCCGTCATAAAATGATTTCCTGATGGCTCCCCCAAGACGGTGTCGAACATGCCCTTAAGGCTAAAGGTCTGCTTCTTCTTTCCAAGGTTAACAAGGTAGGCGCTTACACGAAGAACGTCTGCCACTGTGGAAGACGAATCTGACGGCATAAAAGTAAAGTCTATTACGACAATTCCCTGCTTCTTTATTGTATAGGAAAGCTGTGCACCGTAGGGGGTTCTGCGCGACTGGCACACAACGCCGGACTCACGGTTAAGGTTGTACTCGTGCTTTCCAATTCTTACGCCAAAATGGTTTGAGCTGAACGAATCGTATGCAGACAAAAGGGGTATTTCGCTTCCCTTTTCGTTTATGGCATAGATGCAGAATGAACCTGTTCCCTGTTTTACAGAAAGCTTTAGCTTGCCTTCAGAAACTGAAAAAGACGAGTCTTTTTTGTAGGCCCAGCCGGTGTAGTCGTCCACGTTGTAGCTTGCTTCATCCTTTGCAAATAGGGAAAAAGGCAGTGCAAGGAGGATAAGTGGCAGCATTACGCGTCTTGCGAGCGGTTTTCTAAAGAAAGTTGCAATTTTCATAGGTCTACTCCGGGCGCTTCTGGCTTTCTGATTCCTTTCTTTCAAGGACTCTTTCTAGGAATGCAGCCTTTGCCTTTAATGCCGCAAGGTCTTCGTCCGCAACACCTTTGTTGCTATAAGGGTCGTTTCCGTATGTCTGGTCGCGTGACTGTCTTGCCTCAAGTTCACTCTTGGAAGACTGGCTTTCCAGTTCCTTTATCCTTTTTTGGGCGTCACCAAGCTGGCTTCTAAGGCCTATCATGTCCTGGGTCTGGTATTCCCTAAGTTGGCGCTCGTAGTTTTCCCTTGAACTAAGGAATTCCTCCCCTGTCATCTTTAAAAGATACATGAGTTTTTCTTCCCTGCCGTACTGCTTTATCTCTTCCAGGCGGAATTTTGCGTCTGGAACCTTTGCATCAGTTGGGAATTCATTTACCACGCGCTCGTAAAGAGGTTCAGCCGTGGCATAGTCGCAGTCTTCGTAGAAACATTCCGCTATCCAATAAAGGGCGGATGCAAACATGGGATCATTTGGATTGTTGTGGCAGAAGTCGCTAAGCACAAGAACCGCACTGTCATTTCTGGAAAGGTAGTGGAGCCCCCTGCCCTTCTGGTACTGGACGGCGGTGCAAAGCGGATCATCCTTAAAATCTGCAAGGAATTTGTCGCAGTCGTTTACCGCAGCGGAAAATTCTCCCGCATACATTTCGCTCATGATGAGCATGTACCAGGTGTTGGCAGTAGAATAGGCCGGAACCGAAACAGCTTGCCTTAGGAAGACGATGGAACTTGCCCAGTCCTTTATTCTAAAGGCTTCAAGTCCCTGTTCCCTTGATTCTATTTTATTGTTGGCAAATGCATTGCCCTCAAAAGTGCCATCTGCTGCCGGTAATGGCGCATGCAAGCAAGCAAAAAGCGCTACGGCCGCGAAAGTCCTGATGGTATTTGTCTTTCCCATTTTAATTCCCCCGAAAAAAACGAGGAGCCGGAAACGACAATGTCTGTTCCCGCTTCCAAAACCGAATTTACAGTGGACGGATTTATGCCTCCGTCTACGGAAATAAGGAATTTATACCCCTTCTCCCTTTGTATATCGGCAAGAGCGCGAACTTTTTGAACCGTATAAGGAATAAGTTTTTGTCCCCCAAAACCGGGATTTACCGTCATAACAAGCACGAGGTCTGCAAAAGGCAGCAAATGCTCCATTACGCCAATGGGAGTGGCTGGGCAAATTGCAATTCCGGCCTTTTTTCCGGCCTTGTGAATCAAATCAATGCACAAATCGGCATGGTTTGTGGCTTCCATGTGGAAGGTAACGTAGTCGGCACCAGCATCTATAAAAGAAGGAATGCTCTGTTCTGGCTTTTCCACCATAAGATGAACGTCGAAGGGCAGCTTTGTGCACTTTCTTATTGAAGTAATTACCGGCTGACCATAGGAAACCGGAGGAACAAAATGGCCGTCCATAACGTCAATGTGGACGAGAGAACCGCCATTCTGCTCAATTTTAAGGAGTTCCCCTCCCAGATTGGCAAAATCCGCAGAAAGGAGGGATGGAGATAGCATAACGTTTTTCATTCTAATCAACCGCCAATATAATCCAATATTTTTTTTGCCTTGCGTGAATTTTGGTTCACAACGCGCGTTTTTTTCTTTTCTGTAGCGTCTGGCTTTGCATTGGATTCATCGCCTTCAAGCAGGGCCTTTTCCATGGCCTCTTTTTCCGCAGCTTCGTCATAGGCTGGCTGGGCCAAGTCACGGACTGCCTGCATTACGGATGAATACTTGCCCTTTGCAAAGATGTCTAGCCCTGTTCCCTGGGTGGCAGGATCGGTGCTTTCTATGTACTGGGCGCAAAGGTCTGCAAATTCGGGGCTGCCGTACTTGGCAAATTCCTTTCCCAAGGCATAGCGTAGGCTAAGATGCTTTCCGTTCTGCAAAGTGCTTTTTGCAAGTTCCATAACGTCTGAAATGCCGCTTCCGTTTTCCAAAAGGGCTGCTGCAACCTGTGCCTTGTGCAGGTCAGAAGCCTTAGGGTCTTTTAGAACGCCAATAAGGTATTCATTTCCTTCCGAACTGTTAAGTTTTGCAAGAACCTTGCAGCATTTGTCGCGAACAACCTTCTCTTCCTTGGTGTCTTTGCAGCGGTAAACAAGGTAAGGAACTGCGGATGAAATGCCCTGCTTTTCCACTGTGGAAATGGCTTCAAGGCGGACTTTGTAATGGGAGTCTCGCAAGGCCTGTTCAATAACCTTGTGGGCACGGTCATCGCTAAAGTTTGAAAGACCCTTTATTACGTATGCACGGAAATTTGGGTCTTCATCTTCATAGAGGTCTATAAGAAGGTCCTCTGCTTCGCTTTTACCCATCTGGCCAATAGCCTCTGCGCAGTACATTCTTACGTGGGAATTTTCGTTCTGATCTTCCGCAAGGGAAGCCATTTTGTCGTAGGTTTCAACAGCCTTAAGCTTTCCCAAAACCTTTACAAGGGCCTGTCTCTCCGGAAGGTTAAGGTCTGCCCTTTCCATAAACTGAGCCAAAAAGCGGGCTTCGTCACTTCCGCCAACTTCTCCAATGGCAACAAGGGCTTTTAGAAAGAATTCCTCTTCTTCCTTTGCAATGATTTCTACAAGTCCAGGCAAGGCACTCTGGCTCTTTACCTTTGAAACGTAATTGAATGAAGCCTCCACCAGATTTGACTTCTTTCCGTAGGGGTCATTTACAATGTCTACGGCATAGTCCTCAAGGCAGGGGTCTTCCAAAGCGGCAAAATAGTTAAGAATCTTCTCGCGGACACCGTTGCTCTTTGTTTCCTGGAACAAATCGTATACGGCGTTTACAAAGCGGGGATCCTTGTTGTCCTTTATTTCCTGGAGGATTTCCACAATCTTGCTTTCAAGTCCAAATTTAAATGCATCCTCGGTTGATTTTACATATTCATCCGTAGCATGGTCTATGTTCTTTTGCAGGGCTTCGTCTATCTGCTCCGCACTGTATGATTTGGGGCGCTTTGCATCTGGAAAGATTTTTTCCCTGTTTGGATAGACAAACTCGCTTTCCTCTTCCTCCGCTTCTGCCTGAGCCTGGAGTTCACTTACTGCATCCAGCAAAGCCTGATCATCTGCTTCTGCCGGAAAAACAAATGCACATAGAGAAAATGCCAATAAAACCAATAAAAAAATCTTATTCATACTGAATTCCGTCCTCTATTCAACTTAAACAGCATTTGACTGAAATTGTTGCAAAAAATTTTCTTTGTACTGTAAATATCGGCCCTGGACGATTGATTCACGAATTTCTTTTACAAAGCGGTGCAAAAAGTAGAGGTTGTGGTAGCTTGCAAGCATGGAAGAAAGGATTTCCTGCTCGCGGAAGATATGCCTAAGGTATGCCCTGGAGTAAGTTCTGCACACTTTGCAGTCGCACTGGCTGTCTACCGGCGAAAAATCATGCTCAAAGCGCTTCTGCTTTATGCTAAGCATGCCGTGGTGGGTAAAATACAGTCCATGGCGGGCAATTCGCGTTGGTTGGACGCAGTCAAACATGTCCACGCCGTATTCCACAGCCTGAAGGATGTACTGAGGCGTTCCAATTCCCATAACGTAAAGGGGCTTTTCCTTTGGCAAAAGGGCCGCCGTATAGGAAAGCATCGAGTTGAATTCCTCCGCTGGCTCCCCTACGCTAAGTCCGCCGATTGCAATGCCCGGTGTGTCAAGGGATGCAACAAATTCCGCGCTCTGCTTTCTAAGGTCTTCAAAAAAATTGCCCTGTACAATAGGAAAGAAAGCACCCTTGTAGCCCTGCTCCTTGTGCAAAAGCCATTCCTTGTGGGCGCGAACTGCCCAGTCACTTGTTATGCGGAGGTCTTTTTCCGCCTGCGTTTTGTCCACTCCGTATTCCGTGCAAACGTCAAGCTGCATCTGTATGTCGCTGTTAAGCTTTACCTGGGTTTGCACAACGTTTTCCGGGGTAAACAAATGCTTGCTTCCGTCTATGTCGCTGCGGAAAGTAACACCTTCTTCCTTGATTTTGCGCAAGGCAGAAAGAGAAAATACCTGGAATCCACCAGAATCGGTCAGGAAATTCTTGTTCCACTTTGTAAAGCCGTGGAGCCCACCAGCCTCCTGAACCAAGTCAGCACCGGGGCGCAAATACATGTGGTAAGTGTTGGCAAGTATTATCTCAAAGCCAATTTCGTCAAGAGAATCTTTGTCTACGGCCTTTACGGTTCCTTTTGTTCCAACCGGCATAAAAACAGGAGTGTGTACGTCTCCATGCGGAAGGTGAATCACACCGGTTCTTGCGCGGCAACTTTTATCTTCGCTTTCAATTTCAAAAAAATGTTCTATCATATATATTTCCTAAAATATCATGTCTTAGCATACTTTAGCAATAGACAGCTTATGGCTATAAAAAGGAATACCGGGAACCAGGCACCCGTAAGGGGCGGAATTGTGCCGAACCTTGCCATGAGCATTGTAATCATCTGTATTACATAAAAGAGGACTGCAGCGGAGACGCAGAGGGCAAGGCTTATGATAAGCACGTTCTTGCGGGTCTTGCCTGAAAGCCCTACCGCGAGGAAAACGACAATAAAGACTACAAAGGGAAAGGAATACTTCTTGTAGTAAAGCGACCTTGCCTCCCCGCTTGGAAGCCCCGCCTTTTCCAGGTGCGCTATGTATTCCCTTGCCTCCCTGGTGTTTACAGTCTCAACGTTGACTGTATTGTTGCGGAAAGTTTCCGGCGGTTCCGTAAGAAGGGAAAGATGCTTCTCATCCGGGGAAAGCGCAAGAAAACCTGATTTTTCGTCCCTTTTGTAAAGCGTTGCATCTGGAAGAAGCCACACACTTTCCCCCCAAAGCGCAAAGGGGGCATAGATAAGGCAGTCAAAGCTCTTGTCCTGGTTTCTGAAGAGGATGTAGATGTCGGAAAGCGTCATCCCCTCCTCGCTATAGCTGGAAGCCTTCCAGACAATCCTTCCACCGTCGGACATTACCACGATATTGTCGTTGTTAAGGGATTTTTCCTTGTGGAGGACAAATTCCTGCATCTTAACCTTCTTGGCATAAGTCGGAACAACGATGTTATCCTCAAAAAAGAAGAGGCCAAAGCTCATTGCAAGCGCAACGACAAGAAGCGGTGCAGAAAAACGGATGAGCGATATTCCCGAAGCAAAAACCGCAAGCAGCTCGTTCTTTGCATAAAGGTCGCTAAGCATGTAGGCCGTGGAAAAAAGAACCGCCATCGGAACCGAATACCATACAGACTTTGGAACATAATGCAATAAAATGCTGCAAACCTGCGTCAGCTGTGCATTCTTTGAAATATAGCCCCAGAGGTTCATGAACAAATCGGTAAGTATAAGTACAAGCACAAAGAAAAAAAGCGAGCCAAGGAAAACCGTAAAAAATTTTTTGTACATGTAAATGACAAGCTTCATTTTCTCCTAAGCCTCAAGTATAGCCGTATGCCAAAAAATCCAATCACGAAGTTTGGAGTCCACATCATCCAGAACCCGCTGTAGCCGCCACGCAAGCCGAACATTTGTCCGATAATTGTTGCCGACCAGTAGAGCACGGAAATAATTATACCAAAGATAAGGCCTAGTGTCTGCCCGTCCTTCTTGCCGAATACCAAGGCAAGGGGAAAGGCCAACAGGGCAAAGAAGATGGAGCCGAAGGGCACGGAAAATTTCTTGTTGAATTCCAGTTTGTACCTGTTCATCTTCTTGTGGGAAATTCCTTCCTGTCCCTTCATATCCCTTATCTTCTTGGCAAGGTCATAGCTTGTCATTTCGTGAGGCGCAATGTCACCCGTGTATTCAATGACCGTATCCTCAAAAACATTAAGGTGCATGGTCTCCGCTTCTATAACGTCGTAATTCTTAGGATGCTGCCTGTCCAAAAGATAAACCAGGGAATCATTCAAGTCCATGGACATTATAACCCCCTTGTCCGATGACTTTTTCACGTTAGATTCACCCGAGATAATAAGGCGCTGGGAACCGGAGCTTGAGTCAAAAAGCACAAGGTCACTCACAGAAGTTCCCTCCACGTCGCCTATTACAAAAACCGAATTGTTCATCTTTTTTATCGAATTGCTTTCAAGTTCAACCGCCGGGTTTGATGCAACAATCTGCCGTCTCATCTTGTTGTAGTTCAGCGTTCCAAGGGGAAGGAAATAATCGTTCATCACAAAGCTGAATACAGAAATCAGGAGGCCTATCACTATTACGGGCTTAAGAATAACCGCATACCGCTGCCCGCTTGCACGCAGAATAAGAATCTCGTTGTCCGTTACCATGCGTCCCAGGCACATAAGAAAGCCAACAAGCGTTGCAAAGGGTGATGACTGGGCAATAACTCCGGGGAGACAGTATACAATCAGGCGCAGAACAGAGCCAACAGGAACCCTCATGCGGAGGATTGTTTCCGCCATCAGAAGAATCTGGTTAACAAAAAAAACCACAAAGAAAAAAAGGAAGCAGATGAAAAAATAAATGAAAAGTTCCTTTGAAAAATATTTGGTAAGGACATCCGTCTTTATGTAGTCATAGTCGGCAAGCTTTTCCTCATACAGCCTGGCCTTCTCATAGTTGTTTGTCTTCCTGTAATGATTCAGGCATAGAAGGAGAAAACTCCGGTGGAATGAAAAGGACATGACTTTCCCGGCCGCATTCCTTAAGCTGAGGACAATCGTTTTTTTTGCAGCCGGACGGCCTTGCATATCAGCTTCCGGCAAAAGTCCATTATCCATAAAAAACCCCGGTCAGGAATTAACCCCCGTGCTGCCAAAGCCGCCTTCACCGCGCTCTGTCTGGGAAAGAAGCTGGGCCTGAACAAAATCCGCCTGAGTAACAGGAGCAAGTATAATCTGGGCAATGCGGTCCCCGCTCTTTACGGTAAAATCCTCTTTGCCAAGGTTTACAAGCAGGACCTTGAGTTCGCCACGGTAGTCGCTGTCTATCGTGCCCGGAGTGTTCAGCACTGTAACGCCGTTCTTGAATGCAAGCCCGCTCCTTGGCCTAACCTGAATCTCGTAGCCTTCTGGAATCTCAAAAAAAAGTCCGGTTGGAACAAGTGTGTATTCACCATGATGAATTACGATATCTTCTTTTAAAAAAGCGCAAACGTCAGCACCCGCAGCCCCGCTTGTTTTGTAAACAGGAAGAAGCGCACCTTCGGATGCAACGCACTTTACTTTGACTGTGTTTCTTTTGTCAGACATAGAATTTCCTTTTTTTGCCTTGAATTGAGTGACGCTCCGTAAACCAAAACATTCCTCTTTGAATAGTCAAAAAGCTCGTCCACAAGGGAATGGATTTCCTCATGCGTTACGGAAGCAACCTTCTTTATTATAGCATCAGATTCCCAGTTAGTGAATCCCATTAGATGATTCCGCTCAAGCCTCTTCATAATGTATTCACTGTCCTGGCTTGCAAGAGTTTCCTCCCCGCAAAGATGCTCAATGGAATCATTTATTTCCTGAAGCATAATCGGAGAAGACTTAAGCTTTTCTATCTCATCCAAAAGCTTCTGCACAACCTGAACAGCCTTGTCCTTTTCGCAGGAAGCATAGGCTCCCCAAAAGGCCTCGTCTTCATAAATAGTAAAAAAGCTGTAGACCGTATAGCAAAGACCGCTCTGTTCCCTTAAAGACTCAAAGAGACGGCTACTCATGGTGTCGCCAGCAAGGGAATTAAAAACAGAAAGCGTGTAGTATTTTTTTTCGTCAAGCGGCATTTTGTAGGGGAACATCATAAAAACTTGAACCCGGTTAAAGTCCGCCTTTACAAGATTAACTCCCGGGTGCCACACGTTGTTCTTTTCAAAGCGGCATTCGTATGGATAGTTTAAGGGCTTTTGGTGCATGGGAAGCTTTTCAAGCTCGCTTACAAGAATATCCTCGTCAATGTTTCCAGCCGCAGCTACGGTAAGTTCCCCGTGAACAAAATACTTGGCATACCAAACCGCCATCTGTTCACGTGTAATTGCAAGCACGTCTTCCGCAGTACCTGTAATGGTCCGTCCCAAGTCCCCGTCGTGCCAAAGGGATGCAGCAAGGCAGTCAATTGCAGACTCTTCGTCATCATCAAGTACGGCAGAAATTTCGCTTAGTACAACGTTTCTTTCCATTTCAAATTCATTCTGGGGAAAGGTGCAGTCACTGGCCATTGCGCACATCATGCCAAGTGCGGTCTTAAGGTTTTTATTTGAAGCTGGCAGCGTTGAATAAAGGCAAACGTCTTCCCTCTCGGTAAAGGCATTTACGTAAGCTCCCATTCTGTCAAAGGTGCAGGCTATCTGGTGGGTTGTAAGGGTAGACGTTCCCTTAAAAAGCATGTGCTCCGTAAAGTGGCTTATTCCGTATTCCCCTTCTTTTTCCAGGCGGCTTCCAACGGTAAAATAAAAGCCTATGCTTGCGCTCTTGCAGCCTTTCATCTGCTGAACTAAAAGGGTTACGTTGTTCTTAAGAAGTTTTTTAACCATGATTTTTCATTTCTGGAGCATATCCCTATAGATTACTGTTCTTACCATTTTTCCGTCAAACAAGCAGCGCCAGGGAGGGCGCGTCATTTGTTTGCAGTAAATTGATGCAGTTTTCGTAAGAAAACTGTGTGATAAAAATTGCACGGACGCAATTTTTATCACATCGCCCCCTCCAATCCCGGCTAGGCTTGCCTTTCGAGGGACGCTGGAGAGAACACTTTTAGATTACAATTTACTTGGACTGTGCTTCCAAAGCGTCAATGTAAGAAAGGTTAAGCCTTCCCATCTTGTCCACTTCAAGAAGCTTTACAGGAATCTGCTGTCCTTCCTTAAGAACATCAGTTACCTTTTCTACGCGGCTTCTAGAAAGCTTTGAAATGTGGCAAAGACCTTCTTTTCCAGGGAGGATTTCAACAAAGGCACCAAAGTCCATGATTCTCTTAACGGTTCCGTTGTAGATTGTACCTGGCTCCGGATCTTCACAGATAGCCTTGACTGCTGCCTTAGCCGCATCAGTTGCCTTTCCTGTCTTTCCGTAGATTGTAACGGTTCCGTCGTCATCAGTATTGATTGTAACTCCGTACTGTGAGCAGAGAGCCTTTACATTCTTTCCGCCTGGTCCAATAAGAGCGCCAATCTTGTCTACAGGAATCTTAAGGCTGTCAATCTTAGGAGCGTATGCGCTGATTGGCTGAGGCTTGTTGATGCACTGTTCCATTATGTCAAGGATATGGTTGCGTCCCCTCTTTGCCTGGTCAAGAGCCTTCTTCATTATGTCCATGGAAACACCGGCAATCTTAATGTCCATCTGGAATCCTGTAATTCCGTCGCGTGTACCGGCTACCTTAAAGTCCATGTCTCCCAAGTGGTCTTCTTCGCCAAGAATGTCTGAAAGGATAGCGTACTTCTTGTACTGAGGTCCGTCTGTAATAAGACCCATTGCAATACCTGCAACCATCTTCTTCATAGGAACACCGGCTGCCAAGAGAGAAAGACATCCACCGCATGTAGAAGCCTGTGAAGAAGAACCGTTAGACTCCATGATTTCAGAGACAACGCGGATTGTATAAGGGAATTCCTCGCGGGAAGGAATCATCGGTGCAAGTGAGCGGCGGGCAAGGTTTCCGTGGCCAATTTCGCGGCGGCCAGTCGTAAGCTTTCCAACTTCACCAACAGAATAAGGCGGGAAGTTGTAGTGCAGGATAAAGTTTTCGCTGCGGTCGCCTTCAATGTCGTCATAAACCTGTTCGTCCATTGCAGTACCCAATGTGGTAACGGCGAGAGACTGTGTTTCACCGCGTGTGAACAAGGCACTTCCGTGTGGGCGTGGCAAAACGTTTACTTCGCATGTAATGGGGCGGATGTCTTCTGTTCCGCGTCCGTCAATGCGAAGGCCCTTGTCAAGGATGCTTGAGCGAAGGAGGTTGTACTGGATGTCGTCAAACAAAGCATCAAAGAGCTTCTTCTGAGTTTCATCCTCAAGCTGCTCTGCATGGTTTGCGGCAACCTTTGCCTTTACTTCTTTTACCGCGCTTGAGCGGGCCATCTTTCCCTTAAGGAAGCATGCTTCCTGCATAAGAGGAATAGCCTCGTTCTTGATTGCTTCTTCATTGTCAAGCTTAATGTTAAGAGGAGCAAGCGGAAGTTTTTCCTTGCCTGCAAGCTTCTGAAGCTCTTCCTGAAGCACACACATGTCGCGGATAAATTCCTGGGCCTTTTCAAGAGCGCCAAGCATTACGTCTTCTGTGGCTTCCTTTGCACCGCCTTCTACCATTGTAAAGCCGTCTTTTGTACCGGCAACAACAATTTCAAGCTGGGCCTTTTCAATCTGATCGTATGTTGGGTTAAGAATATACTCACCGTTGATGTAGATTACGCGTACGCCTGCAACCGGTCCGTGGAAAGGAATGTCGCTTATTGTAACTGCAGCAGATGATGCAATTACTGCAAGAATGTCCGGTGGGTTAACGCCGTCTACAGAAACACATGTTGGAACAATCTGAAGTTCGCGTCCGAATGAAGGTTCAAAAAGTGGGCGCATAGGGCGGTCAATAAGGCGGCTTACAAGAATTTCCTTGTCCTTGGGGCGACCTTCCCTCTTTACAAAACCACCGGGGATTTTTCCGGCTGCATAGAATTTTTCATTATAGTCAACTGTTACGGGAACAAAATCAAGGCCTTCCTTTACTTCGCTAGAAGCGCAGATGGTCGCAATAATGGCAGTTCCACCGTACTGGGCATAAACACAACCGTTAGCCTGTTTTCCAATTTTTCCTGTTTCAAGAATCAGCTCGCTGTCGCCGATTTTTTTTGTTACTCTTTGTACCATTGTATCCTTCTTTTGATTCTTTTTTTTAGGATTCATTTTTTATGATGAACCCAGGGAGCCTCCGTTTGAACAGCCGGAAGCCCCGGCGCAAGGAACAAAGCCCTTGCCTTTAAACAAAAAACGGCAGCTTATCCACAAAGGATTGTTGCTGCCATATTTTAGTTTACTTACGGATTCCGAGTTCCTTAATGAGTGCGCGGTAACCTTCGAGATTTACGCGCTGCATGTAACGGAGCATCTTGCGCCTCTGTCCAACAACCTTAAGAAGGCTTCTGGAAGCGGTTGTATCCTTAGGGAACTGTTTGCAGTGAGCGGTCAGCTGTTTGATTCTCTCTGTAAGCAGTGCAATCTGAACTTTTGTGTTGCCGGTGTCAGATGCATTTTCACCGAACTTTGATACGACAGAAGATGTCGTTTCTTTTGTAAGTGCCATTACTTACTCCTAAAAAATAATTTTTTTGACCCTTGAAGCAAAATTTGCCGACGGCATGGAAAGAGAAATCCTTCCTTTTGCAACGGCACACTCCGCATGCAGGGTCGTTAACGCAGCCGCATTCAATTCCACCGAATCTTCTGCAGCGGCAGTTAATTCAACTGTTACACCGTACTTTCCGTCCACAGGCAAAACCTGCCGCGAAAAAGCACTTGCCCAAAAAGAGCCATTTTCTTCCTTCCATTCAAGGCCCGTGCAGTCGTATGCAAAGGGGCGGCCCGTCATCCTGAGGGCAAGGTCAAAGTCCGCCTTTTGAACAGCATCCCTGATTCTGCTGGAACTTATGCGCGAACCTTCAAGCAAAACATCCGGCACAAGTGCGCACTCGATTCCCTCTGACCTGCAAAGAGAGGCAAGGTCATTCATCTTAAAGGCACCTTTGTATCCGCAACAAAAATCCTGCCCTTCCGCAATAAAGCGCATTCCACATTCATCAAAAAGCGTATGGATAAAAGAAGTTCCTTCTATTTTACTGAATTCGGGAGAAAAGTCAATGACTATGGCAAAATCAAGACCCATATCCGAAAAAATTTGTTTCTTTTGTTCAACAGAAGAAAGCTCGCCGGAAAAAGAAGGGTCTGTCTTGGCGGGTGACGTGAATGTTACGCAACCGCGCACAAAATCATCCTTGGCAAGAAGCCTTTCAAGTATGGCCTTGTGCCCCTTGTGAACACCGTCAAAGCTTCCAACGGAAAGGGCTGTACCCTTGCAAAGCCATTCAAGCGGAAATTTGTGCAAAATAATGTCCTGCCAGGAAAACGTTCGGAATTCCTTTTTTTTCTTCTGAACCACAAAGCCGTAGCTGTATTTGTCTGATTTTTTTGAAGGAAGGCTTACGACGCCTGCAAGAGAATTGTCTGCGTAAAAAACTGCCGCTTCTTCAGCATTGCACTGGGCAGATGAATCATTACCCGCGAAAGGCAAAAGCATAGACTTCTTTAAAGGCCTTCCGTTCATAAAATAGCGCTCAAATTCATTCTTTAGCAAAAGAGGAGAAAGAGAGCATTTTTGTGCAAGGGAGGGCGTAAAAGCTAAAAAATGGGAGCGGACTTCTTTTATCTCTTCCTCTGAAACAGGCTTCTTTTCTTTTTTGGCACCAAAATCCTGAACCTGCATATTCTTTAAGTCCTGCAGGGCATTTTGAATCGTAAGAGGCTTAATGTCCTTGTAAAAGGCAGATTCTTCTATCTTAAAAGGGCCAACCTGTGTACGCCGCAATGCCACAAGATGGGCACAACTTTTTAGGGAAGAAGCTATGTCGCGGGCAAGGGATCGAATGTAGGTTCCCTTTGAGCATGAAATTTCAAGAAGAGCGTATGCACACGGATCTGACTCTGACGGCTCAAGAAAATCAATCAGGGTGTTCTTGTAAACAAAAATCTGCCTGGGTTCAAGGTGAACTTCTTGGCCGCTACGCACAAGGTCGCTGGCTCTTTTTCCGTCCACATGAAGCGCGCTGTAGGCTGGAGGTGTCTGTAAAAGTGGACCCGTAAACTTAGGCAATGCTTCTTCCACATCCCCCTTTGATGGAGGTGGCAAAACCTTTAAAATCTGCCCTGTAGGGTCAAGGGTGTCTGTTTCTTTTCCAAAGCAAATAAGGGCAAGGTATGTTTTTGTAAAGGATGTTACATGCTCTACAAGGTGGGTAAGGTTTCCGCAGAGGACTATCAGTAGGCCGTCCGCAAATGAATCGAGTGTACCCGTATGACCAACCTTTGACGTGCCAAGGGATTTTTTTATTACCGAAAGAGAAGAAAAGCTTGTAAGCCCACTTTTTTTGCAGTAAGGCAAAACCCCCGAAGGCAAATCAAAAGATGCGTCTTTATTCTTCTTCATCGCTTGACTGTGCGCTGCTTTCCGCCGGAGACTCTGGCACCAAAGCCGCCTCTTCTTTTTCCAAGGCGTTTAGCTTCTGCACCATTTCGTAGCCATCCTTTATGCTTGAATCGGCAATAAAGGTAAGCTTTGGAAATTTATAGATGGTAAGCTTCTTTGCTATGGATGACTGAATGAATCCGGCCGCACTTTGCAAGCCCTGCACTCCGCGTTTAACGGAATTTTCATCCATAAAAGAAGAAACGTAAACTTTTGCATAGGCAAGATCACCCGCAACGTCCACACGATGAATCGTAAGGAATTCATTTACGCGGGGATCCTTTATTTCGTGGCGGATAATCATGTTGGAGATTTCAGACTTAAGCTGTTCTCCAAGCCGTACCAATCTGTACTGTCCCATGACTATTCACCTGCCCCTTCACGCTTTGCGGCTTCTTCTGCTTTCTTTGCTTTACCGGCTTCTTTTGCAGCAGCCTGTTCAGCTTCGTACTGAGCCTTTGCCTCGGCAGCCTTTCTTTCTTCAGCAGCCCTGCGTTCAGCCTCGCGCTTTTCTGCAGCAGCCTTTTCGTCTACAAGGGTGTCGCCAAGCTTGCGCTTAACTTCAACAAATTCGAAGGCTTCAATCTGGTCGCCAACCTGAATGTCCTGCCAGTTTTCAATACCAAGACCACATTCAAAGCCGTACTTGACTTCCTTAACGTCATCCTTAAAGTGCTTAAGAGAAGCAACCTTGCCTGTAAACTTAACAACACCGTCGCGGATAACGTTTACGCTGCTTGTCTTTTTGATGATACCGTCCGTAACGTAACATCCGGCAATAAGACCAATCTTTGGAACACGGAATGTGTTGCGTACTTCGAGGGTACCGGTAACTTCTTCCTTTGTATCTGGCTGAAGCATACCTTCCATTGCAGCCTGAATTTCTTCAACACACTTGTAGATGATGTTGTACTTGCGTATCTCTACCTTTTCCTGATCTGCAAGGGCCTTTGCCTTTGGCGTAGGACGAACGTTGAAGGCAATGATGATTGCATTTGAGTCAGCGGCGGCGAGAGTAACATCGCTTTCGTTGATTGCACCGGCACTTGAATGGATTACGGAAAGGCGGATTTCCTTTGTGGAAAGCTTTTCCAAAGAATTCTTGAGTGCTTCTGCAGAACCCTGGAGGTCAGCCTTGATGATAACCTTGAATTCCTTAACTTCGCTGTTGGCAATGTCTGTGTAAAGGGTTTCTGCATTTGTCCTTCTAACAGCCTTTGCTGCTTCAAAGCGCTTGAGTTCCTGTCTCTTTGCGGCAAAGTCACGGGCATCGCGCTCGCTTTCTGTAACCTGGAATGGGTCTCCTGCATTAGGCATGGACTCAATACCAAGCACTTCGATTGGCATGGAAGGAGTTGCTTCCTTTATCTTCTGACCCTTGTCGTTAAAGATTGCCCTTACACGGCCAGAGTAGATTCCTGCAACGAAAGGATCGCCTGTACGGAGGGTTCCGCGCTCTACGACAACTGTAGCAACTACACCGCGTCCCTGATCGATGCGGCTTTCGATAACCTTACCTTCTGCGCGGCAGTCATACTGGGCCTTAAGCTCAAGGACTTCCGCCTGGATAAGGATTGCGTCAAGAAGGTCGTCTATACCCTCTCTCTTGAGGGCTGAAATATTTACATACTGAGTGTCGCCACCCCATGCTTCCGGTGTAAGGCCATGCTCTGAAAGCTGAGTCATTACGCGGTCCGGGTTTGCATCGGGCTTATCGATTTTGTTTACTGCAACGATAATCGGAACCTTGGCATCCTTTGCGTGGTTGATAGCTTCAAGCGTCTGGGGCATAACACCATCGTCAGCGGCAACAACGAGTACTACGATATCCGTAATCTGTGCACCGCGGGCACGCATCATGGTAAATGCTTCGTGACCTGGAGTATCAAGGAAGGTAATGGTTCCCTTTGGAGTTGTAACTTGGTAGGCACCAATCTTCTGGGTAATACCGCCAGCTTCGCCTTCTGCAACGTTTGCATTGCGGATTGCGTCCAAAGTCTTTGTCTTACCGTGGTCAACGTGACCCATTACGGTAACGATAGGAGGCCTTACCTTTACGGTTGAATCCTCGCCCTTTTCGCTTTCGATTACAGTCTCGTCGTAAAGACTTACGAGGTGAACCTTACAGTTGTATTCCTCCGCGAGAATTGTAGCAGTGTCGCTGTCTATGCTCTGGTTGATTGTTACCATCATTCCCATGGACATGAGCTTTGCAATAATCTCGTTTGCCTTGAGGTTCATCTTCTTGGCAAGATCGGAAACAGAAATTGTTTCCATAATATCTATTGTTTCTGGAACTACGCTTGCCTGAACAGAATCCTTCTTCTTGTTCTGGTAAAGCTCGTCCTCGTCAAAGAAGTCTTCCTTGTCCTTGCGGTTGTAAACCTGCTTCTTTCCCTTGAACTGCTTCTTTGCAGGAGTCTTGTTGCCCTGCATGGAAGAAGCATCGCCAAATGGACGACCGCCACCCTGACCGCCAAAACCGGGTCTTGGGCCAAAGCCACCCTGTCCGCCGCCACGGTTAAAGCCACCGCCCTGACCGTTGTTATTGTAGCCACCGCGGTTGTAGCCACTACTCTGGCCGTTATTGTTGTAACCACCACGGTTGTAACCGCCGCCCTGGCCGTTGTTATAGCCACCGCGGTTGTAACCACCGCCCTGACCGTTGTTGTAGCCGCCACGGTTATAGCCACCGCCCTGGCCGTTGTTGTAGCCACCGCGGTTGTAGCCGCCGCCCTGACCGCCATTGTTTCTGTCGCGCTCACGGTTCTGGTAGCCTTCGCGAGCCTGTGTACCGGTAAAGCCACCGTTACCACGCCCGTAGTTATTGTAGCGTCCGCGTGAAGGACCGCTCAAGTTTCCGGCCTTTACGTTTGGACGGGCACTTGCAATTTCAAAAGTTGTGCGCTGGGGACGCTGCTGGACCGGCTTCTGCTCCTCGCTTTCTTTCTTTGCGGATGCAGCAGGAACTTCTGCCGGAACTTGAGGAGTCTTAGGCTTTTGCTCTTCGGTTGAAGGCAATTTTTCCTTCTGGATTTCGGAAGAAGGGGTTTCCTTCTTCTGTTCTTTTACAGCAGCCGGGCTGTATGGGCTTGCGGGAGACTTACGCTTTACCACAAAAACCCTCTTTTTGGGCTGTGCCGGTTTTGAGTCGCTGTTCTTTTCTTTCTTAATCAATACTGCTTTGGGCTTGTTCTCTTCTTCAGCCATATAATCCTTTTTCCTTACTCCTGTTCCTTTTCAAGTTCCTTCCGGCTACGCCTTAGCGTCCAGAAACTTACTGCTCCCCGTCAGAAGAAGATTCATCTGGTTCAGCGCCATCCCCATCTGCAGAATCAGCGTTATCTTCATATTCATCAACAAATTCTACATTCTCGTTGATGATCCTGTTGATTTCTTCTATTTCTTCGGCAGAAACACCTTCTACCTTGCTTGCAGAACCGTCATCATAGGCAGCCATGAACTGCTCAATGTCTTCTATACCGGCAGCGGCAAGTTTTTCCGCAACGGTCTTGTCCACACCAGGAAGCTGGACAATAGTAGAAATTTCTTCGTATTCCTCTTCCGGAGCAGATTCCTGTCCACCGCCAAAGAGCTGTTCGGCAGCCTTTCTTGTGTCAGTTTCGGTAAGGTCCATTTCTGCAGCCTGCTCTTCTGTCTTAACGTCAATGCTCCAGTCGCAAAGGCGGTTTGCAAGACGGACGTTCTGTCCCTGCTTTCCGATTGCAACGGAGAACTGGCTTTCGTCTACAATGGCAAGAGCCTCTTTCTTTTCTGCATCCAAAATAACGACACGCTTTACTTCCGCAGGTGAAAGTGCGTTCTTGATAAAGACGTGAGGATCATCGTCATAGCGGAGGATGTCTATCTTTTCGCCGCCAAGCTCACGAATTACGTTCTGGATGCGCATACCCTTAAGGCCTACGCATGCGCCAACAGGATCCACGTCTGCCTTGGTGGAAGTAACCGCAATCTTTGTCCTGTAGCCAGCTTCGCGGACAACTTTGTATATAGAAACAATTCCGTCGCTAACTTCGGAAACTTCAACTTCTATGATTCTCTTTACGAATTCCGGGTCTGTACGGCTAAGTATAAGCTGGATTCCGGTAGAATTCTTACGGATTTCCTTTACATAAGACCTGATTCTTTCGTTCTTTTCGTAGCTTTCGTGAGGAGCCTGGTACTTCTGGGGAAGAACACCTTCAACCTTTCCGAGGTCCACATAGATGTTGCCGTTGCGCTCCCTCTGGTAGTAGCCGATGATTACCTGGCCAACCTTATCCCTGTATTCATTGTAGAGGTTGTCCTTAAAGCTTTCGTTAAGGGCCTGGTGTGCATTCTGCTTTCCAACGGATACGGATGCTCGGACGAAATTCTTTGGGTCCACCAAAACTTTCATTGTGTCGCCGACAGCAGCATCATCTGCAACCTTACGGGCCTCTTCCAGTTCTATTTCCGTAGCAGGGTCATAAACACCGTCAACAACGGTCTTCATGGCATAGACAGTGACATCGCTCATGTCATCTGCAAATTCAACGACGCAGTTATCGCCAGCGGCAGGATAAGTTTTCCTGTAAGCCGCCTTAATCATGTTCTCAATTGTCTGCCTGATTGAATCCTCGCTGATTCCTTTCTCTGCAGAAAGCGCACGGATTGCATCTGCCATTTCTGACATATCAAGCCTCCCTTTTAATGTAAAAATTTTGCCTTTGCAATATCTGAATAAGGAATGTCTTTTGAACCTTCCTTTGTTTTTAACACAAGATGTTCTGTATCAGAACTTTCGATGGTTCCAGGAACCCAGTCGCCAACCTGCCTGTCCCAAACCTTAACTTCCCTTCCTGTAAAGAATGAAAATTCAGCGGCATTGCGAATCGTACGCTCAAGCCCCGGAGAACAGACGCTCATGTAAACATTGTCCTCGCTTTTGCCAAGGAAAGCAATTAAAGCCGGCATAAGGGCACGCTGAACCTTTGAACAGTCCGACACGCCAATATCTTTTTTAGGGTCAAGCGACGCTATTACGGCGGTAACATTCACATTGCCCCCCTGGGGAACAACCTGAAGTTCAATCAGACGGCAGCCCGCTTCTTCTACAATGCGCGAGCTTTCCGTAAAATAAGGAATGGAGTCTGCAGCAATATATTCCAAATCGAAAAAATACCCCTGCCCCGAAAATAAACCGGAGCCTTATAATAAAAAAGGAGCCGTTTGCGAGGCTCCATCTTAAAGAATATTAAAATGTTATATTACATTAGCATTTTTTAGCAAATGTGTCAAGTAAATATAGGAAAAATCCACGGAGGGATTTTTTGCACTTTCTTGCCCACCCGTAAAGAGCGCACGGATGCGCGACTTAGCAGCACGAAGAATTGCGAAACAATTCTTCGATACTCAAAAAAATCCACGGATGGATTTTTTTTGAGTCCTACGCCGCCATGGAGGGGCCCGCGCTAGCGGGTTGCGAAGCAATGGAGCCGAAAGGCGGAACCCCGGAACGGCGGTGACGAAATGAATTGTTCGGTCGAGTTAGTCAAGAGGCGGATGGTAGAGCGTGGAAGGCTACCGTCCTATAAATAAAAGAAGAAAGAATAGATTAGAAGAAGCAATATGCCAAGCAGTATTGCACCGCCAATGTCTGTAAGCCAGTTTAGGCCGCAAAGGGTACAGCTAATGATTCCTGCCAGCATAAGGAACATGCATATAGCGATAAGTATGCGCCTTAGCTTTGTTTTTTCGTCAAATATGTCTGCAATATGAAAAGACGTACTTCCCCAGGCAACTACGGATAAAAGTACGTAGAAGGCAGGATATGACGGGGAAGGCTTTGTTTTTCCGGGCAAAAGGACTGGGCTGTAGTTTACCACCAAGTAATGGAAAATAACCAAAGCAATGGCTGCAAGCACATACAAGAAGAAGCTCGCCGCAAGGTTTTTGTCTGTACCAGCACCGTCAAAGCCACCCGAAAGAATCATGTCGCGCACGAAAAGACCAGCCCATAAGGCACAAGCTGCCATAGACAAGTATCCAAAGATACGGGTTAAATTGTACCAGAAGGGTGAATAGCCAACTTCTTTACTGTAATGGAAGAGGTTTCTGAACCAGATGTTCACACGGGAAAGGCCAACTTCTGCTGCATTCGGCCCTACTTCCGCCACGTTGCAAATCTTTAAGGCAAAAGTAAGCACAAGGAACCAGAGGAAG
>Ga0310691_10000988_pt1 | contig 47156 bp, 35 predicted proteins | sample 176DNAGHGlowgp2_FD_203887 | JGI IMG/M metagenome (GOLD analysis project Ga0310691, IMG submission 203887) | Sheep rumen microbial communities from Palmerston North, Manawatu-Wanganui, New Zealand - 1766 DNA GHGlow gp2 (v2) (version 2) | ecosystem: Host-associated > Mammals > Digestive system >... | reverse complement strand
GGTGAGCTGACGGCAAAAGTTACTTACACCTTGACCGACGACAACGCCATTGACATCAACTACGAGGCTACAACCACGAAGCAGACGGTCATCAACATGACCAACCACTCTTACTTCAACCTCTCTGGCGACGCCAACAACACTGTGGCCGACGAGCTACTGATGGTCAATGCTGACAACTATACGCCGACTGACACTACCTATATGACAACGGGTGAGATTCGTCCCGTTGAAGGCACAGTGTTTGACTTCCGCCAGGCACGTCGTCTGGGTGATGATTTTGGCGATAAAGATGCCGAAATCAAAGCTGCTGGCGGCGGCTACGACCATAACTGGTGCCTGAACACGAAGGGCAACAAGGACGAAGTCGCAGTTCGTCTGTCCGACCCCCGCTCGGGAATCGTACTCGAAGTATATACCGACGAGCCTGGTATTCAGGTTTATACGGGTAACTTCCTCGATGGATCGTGCGTAGGTAAGAAGGATGTCGCCTACCAGAAGCAGACGGCTATCTGTCTGGAAACTCAGAAGTATCCTGACTCTCCGAACAAGTATAACCTCGAAGGCTGGGAAGGTTCGAACTGCTGGCTCAACCCAGGTGAGACTTACAAGAGCTTCTGCCGCTTTAAATTCTCGGTTGAGAAGTAATAGTATCAAATATAAACGCGAATTCCACAAATTCAACCTATTATTCAATGAATCCGTGTAATTCGCAATAAAAGAATAAATCAACAATAACAATAGTAAATTAATTATGGATTTTTCAGCAAAAGAATTTGTATGGCTCGACTGGGTCGTACTGGCCGTAGGACTCGTAGGAGTAATCTGGGCCGTGTGGCGTTCAATCGTCAAGGACAAGCAAAAGCAGAAGGGTGAGGACTCTTCTGCATACCTCTTCGGTAAGGGTGAACCCTGGTACGTGATTGGTATGGCAATCTTTGCCGCCAACATCGGTTCGGAACACCTTGTAGGTCTGGCAGGTACTGGCGCTAAAGACGGTGTCGGCATGGCACACTGGGAGATGCAGGGCTGGATGATCCTCATCCTCGGTTGGCTCTTCGTTCCCTTCTATCAGTTGTTAATCAACAAGATGGGTAAGATCATCACGATGCCCGACTTCCTGAAGTTCCGCTACACCAAGCGCACCGGCTCGTGGCTCAGCATCATTACACTGGTGGCCTACGTGCTCACGAAAGTCAGCGTGACAGCTTTCACTGGCGGTATCTTCTTCAAGTACCTGCTCGGACTCGACTTCTGGGTGGGTGCTATCGGCCTGATCGCCATCACAGCCGTATTCACGGTGTTTGGTGGTATGAAGGGCGTGATGACACTGTCAACGATTCAGACTCCTATCCTCATCATCGGTTCGTTCCTCGTTCTCTTCCTCGGACTGGCAGCCCTTGGCGATGGCAGCATCACGGAAGGTTGGTCGAACATGATGGCCGCTTGTAATGCAGCTCACGAAGGCTATGGCACAACGCACATGTTCCACACCGATCCAGGCGACCCGATGTATCCTCAGTTCCCTGGCTATGTTGTTTTCCTTGGTGCTTCGATCATCGGTTTCTGGTACTGGTGCACCGACCAGCACATCGTTCAGCGTGTACTCGGTCAGGTTCCTGGCGAAGACAATTCCGAAGTGATTAAGCGTGCCCGTCGTGGTACCATTGCAGCCGGTTTCTTCAAGATTCTCCCCTGCTTCATGTTCCTCATTCCTGGTATGATTGCTTATGCCCTGTCGCTCAAGTCGGGCAGCGGTATCGAAATGGATATTACCAACCATGAATCGACTGACGGTGCCTTTGCTATGATGGTGAAGAACATCCTGCCTGTCGGCATCAAGGGTATTGTGACAATTGGTTTCGTATGTGCACTTGTAGCATCGCTGGCAGCCTTCTTCAATAGCTGCGCCACCCTTTTCACTGAAGACTTCTACAAGCCGATGAAGAAGGGTAAGACCGAGGCACACTACGTGTTCGTTGGTCGTATGGCAACAGTGGTTGTCGTACTGTTGGGTCTGGCTTGGATGCCGATTATGATGAACATGGGCAACCTCTACAGCTACCTGCAGGACATCCAGTCGCTGATTGCACCTGCCATGGTTGCCGTCTTCACACTGGGTATCTTCTCGAAGAAGATTACGCCGAAGGCTGGTGAATGGGGTCTGATAGGTGGCTTCATCATCGGTATGGTTCGTCTGCTCACCAACGTACTGACCGACTCAGGTAAGGCTGTAATGGAAGGCGCTTTCTGGGAGAACACAACATGGTTCTGGCAGACTAACTGGCTCATCTTCGAGTGCTGGCTGCTCGTCTTCATCATCGCCCTGATGGTTGTCGTATCGTTCTTCACGCCGGCTCCGTCAAAGGAACAGGTTGAAGCCATCACCTTCACCAGCGACTTCAAGAAGAGCATCCGCGAAAGCTGGGGCGTTTGGGACATCGTCGGCACCCTCGTTGTCGTTGGTCTCTGCGCTTGCTTCTACTGGTATTTCTGGTAATTATATAATAGGTCTTCGGAGTATTCACGACTCCGAAGACCTTTAATTTGAATCTATATGCTCGAAGAATTAAAACAAAAAGTATTCAAAGCGAATCTTGACCTTGTAAAGCAAGGCCTCGTGATTTTCACATGGGGAAATGTCAGTGGCATTGACCGCGAGAAAGGGCTTGTTGTTATCAAGCCCAGCGGCGTAAGCTACGACGAAATGAAAGCCAGCGACATGGTGGTTGTTGACCTCGAAACAGGGAAGGTGGTCGAAGGCGACCTCAATCCATCGAGCGACACACCGACTCACCTCGTGCTCTACAAAGCGTTCCCCAACATTCAGGGTATCGTACATACCCACTCTACCTATGCCACAGCCTTTGCACAGGCTGGTCGCGACATTCCCAACATCGGAACCACACACGCTGACTATTTCTATAAGGACATTCCTTGCACTCGCGACATGACCAAGGAAGAAGTGGAGGGACAATACGAACTTGAGACAGGAAATGTCATCGTTGACGAAATTCTCAACATCCGTAAGATCAACCCCGACCACACGCCAGCCGTGCTCGTTAAGAACCACGGCCCGTTCTCTTGGGGTACATCTCCCGACAATGCCGTTTACAATGCAAAGGTGATGGAACAGTGTGCCAAGATGGCCTTCGTTGCCTTCTCTGTCAACCCCAACCTCACCATGAATCCCCTGCTCGTCGAGAAGCACTACAACCGCAAACACGGTCCTAATGCCTACTACGGACAGAAAGGTCAGAAACACTAAAAACTATTCTATAACTTATTATTAACACTTAAAAAAATCACACACAAATGAAAGCATTTGAGAATTTAGAGATTTGGTGGGTGACTGGTGCACAGTTGCTCTACGGAGGTGATGCCGTCATCGCAGTTGATGCTCACTCGAAGGAAATGGTCGAAGGACTGAACAACAGTGGAATCATCCCCATCAAGATTGTTTACAAAGGCACTGCCAACTCTTCGAACGAGGTTGAAGCTGTGATGAAGGCAGCCAACAACGAAGACAAGTGCGTAGGTATCATCACATGGATGCACACCTTCTCACCTGCCAAGATGTGGATTAAGGGTCTGCAGGATCTGCAGAAGCCTCTGCTCCACTTCCATACTCAGTACAATGCCGAAATCCCCTGGGATGCCATCGACATGGACTTCATGAACCTCAACCAGTCTGCTCACGGCGACATCGAATTTGGACACATCTGCACACGTATGCGTGTTCCTCGCAAGGTGGTTTGCGGTTACTGGAAAGACGAAGAGGCTCAGAAGCAGATTGCCGTATGGGCACGTGTGGCCGCTGGTGTTGCCGATGCCAAGAACGTGCGCTGCCTGATGTTCGGTATGAACATGAACAACGTAGCCGTTACCGATGGTGACCGCGTTGAGTTCGAGCAGCGTCTGGGCTACCACGTTGACTACTATCCTGTCAGCTCTCTGATGGAATACTTCAAGAAGGTGACCGACAAGGAAGCCGACGAACTCGTTGAAGAGTACAAGAAGCTCTACACCATCAAGATTGACGAGAGCGGCGAAGAGGTTTACTGGCAGAAGGTGAAGAATGCTGCCAAGGCTGAAATCGCCCTGCGTCGCGTACTGAAGGACGAAGGAGCCACAGCATTCACAACCAACTTTGACGACCTCGGTGGTGCTGACATTGACGATCCCAACTTCCTTGGTTTCGACCAGATTCCTGGTCTCGCTTCCCAGCGTCTGATGGAGGAAGGCTACGGATTTGGTGCCGAAGGCGACTGGAAGACAGCCTGCCTGTATCGTACCCTCTGGGTTATCTCTCAGGGTCTCCCCACAGGTTGCTCGTTCCTCGAGGACTACACCCTCAACTTCGGCGAGCGCTCGTCTTGCCTGCAGAGCCACATGCTCGAAGTTTGTCCGCTCATCGCAGTTGACAAGCCCAAACTTGAAGTTCACTTCCTCGGCATCGGTATCCGCAAGCAGCAGACAGCACGTCTCGTCTTCACGTCGAAGGTTGGTCGTGGTCTCAAGGCTACCGTCGTTGACCTCGGTAACCGTTTCCGTCTGATTTCTCAGGAAGTCGAGTGTATCGAGCCCAAGCCCATGCCTCACCTTCCTGTAGCCAGTGCCCTGTGGGTTCCGCAGCCCTCGTTCGAAATTGGTGCCGGTGCATGGATTCTGGCAGGTGGCACACACCACAGCGCCTTCTCCTACGACATCACAGAGGAATACTGGGAAGACTTCGCCGAAATGGTTGGCATCGAGTATGTCAAGATTAACAAGGACACGAAGACCAGCGAATTCAAGCAGCAGCTGCAGAACAACGAAATGTACTACATGCTGAGCAAGGCTCTCCGCTAAACAATTTTACCACGAATTTCACGAATCACACGAATACAAGTTAGACCCGTTCTTACTGTCTGGTTCGTGAAATTTGTGAAATTCGTGGTTCACGATTTATAAAACGATGATTCATTATGAATTTAAACGCTAAACAAGTCATTCAAGAAGGCAAGGCCATCCTTGGCATCGAGTTTGGATCGACCCGTATCAAGGCCGTGCTTATCGACCCCGAGAACAAGCCCATCGCACAGGGTAGCCACACCTGGGAGAACCAGCTCGTCGATGGCCTGTGGACCTACAGCATCGAAGCCATTTGGTACGGCCTGCAGGATTGCTACGCCGACCTCCGCAAGAATGTGCTGGCAGAATATGAAGTAGAAATTGAAAAGCTCGCAGCCATCGGGTTCTCAGCCATGATGCACGGCTATATGGCTTTCAAGGGGAACGACATCCTTGTTCCTTTCCGCACTTGGCGTAACACCAACACCGGCAAGGCAGCCGCCGAACTCTCGGAGCTCTTCAACTACAACATCCCTCTGCGTTGGAGCATCAGCCACCTCTACGAAGCCATTCTCGACAACGAGGAGCACGTCAAGGACATCGACTTCCTCACTACCCTCGCCGGCTACGTACACTGGCAGGTAACAGGTCAGAAAGTGCTTGGCGTAGGTGACGCATCCGGTATGATTCCCGTCGATCCCAAGACCAAGAACTACGATGCAACGATGGTAGCCCGTTTCGACAACCTCATCGCACCCCGTGGTTTCTCTTGGAAACTTCTCGACATCCTGCCCAAGGCCCTCAATGCCGGTGAGAACGCAGGTTTCCTCACTCCCGAAGGCGCTCTCAAGCTCGACGTGAGCGGACACCTCCAGCCAGGCATCCCTGTTTGTCCTCCAGAAGGCGATGCAGGTACCGGTATGGTAGCCACCAACGCCGTACGTCAGCGCACCGGTAACGTCAGTGCAGGCACCTCTTCCTTCTCCATGATTGTGCTCGAGAAAGACCTTTCCCGTCCTTACGAGCAACTCGACATGGTGACCACACCCGACGGAAGTCTCGTTGCCATGGTACACTGCAACAACTGTACCAGCGACATCAACGCTTGGGTAAAGATTCTGAAGGAATACGCCGATCTGCTCGGTGTGGAACAGTCCACCAACGACCTCTACACCCGTCTGTTCAACATCGCCTTGAAGGGAGATGCCGACTGTGGTGGTGTGATCAGCTACAACTACATCAGTGGCGAACCTGTCACAGGCCTGATGGACGGACGTCCCCTCTTCGTCCGTTCAGCCAACGACAAGTTCAACCTCGCCAATTTCATGCGTGCCCATCTCTATGGAGCCATCGGTGTGCTGAAGATTGGTAACGACATCCTCTTCAACCAGGAGCATGTCAAGGTCGATCGCATCATGGGTCATGGCGGATATTTCACCACGCCCGTTGTCGGTCAGAAGATGCTGGCAGCCGCCCTCAACTCGCCCATCTCAGTGATGGAGACCGCAGGTGAAGGTGGTGCATGGGGTATCGCCCTGCTTGCAGCCTATGTTGTGAACAACCCCAACAAGCTCTCACTGGCAGACTATCTTGACCAAGTCGTATTTGCCGGCAACGAAGGTGTTGAAATCAAACCCGACCCTGAAGACGTCGAGGGTTTCAACCGCTACATCGAAAACTACAAGGCAGCTCTTCCCATCGAAGAAGCTGCTGTCAAATTCAAAAAGCAAATCTAACAAATGAACGATATCAAAGTATTGAACCGCGCAGCGGACAACATTCGTATTCTCGCCGCATCTGCTGTCGAAAAAGCCAAGTCCGGACACCCGGGAGGTGCGATGGGCGGAGCCGACTTCATCAATGTCCTCTATTCCGAGTATCTGCAGTACGACCCCAAGAATCCAGAATGGATCGGTCGCGACCGCTTCTTCCTCGATCCCGGACATATGGCACCCATGCTCTATTCGCAGCTCTGCCTTATCGGCAAGTTCACTCTCGACGAACTCGCCAACCTTCGCCAGTGGGGTTCGCCCACGACGGGTCACCCCGAGTTTGAGATTGCCCGTGGCATCGAGAACACCTCCGGTCCGCTCGGACAGGGTCACGTCTTCGCCATCGGTGCAGCCATCGCAGCCAAGTTCCTCGCCGCCCACACCGGCAACCCTACCTTCTCGAAAGAAACCATCTACGCCTACATCTCCGATGGCGGTGTTCAGGAAGAAATCTCGCAGGGTGGTGCACGCATCGCCGGCGTTTTGGGACTGGACAACCTCATTATGTTCTACGACTCCAACGACATCCAGTTGTCAACTGAGACGAAGGAAGTGATGAACGAGGACACAGCAGCCAAGTACCGCGCCCTCGGTTGGGAAGTCATCGAAATCGTCGGCAACGATGCAGCACAGATTCGCTCTGCACTCGACGCAGCCAAGAAAGTCGAAGGCAAGCCCACCCTCATCATCGGTAAGTGCATCATGGGCAAGGGAGCCCTCAAGGCAGACGGCACCAGCTACGAAGCCAACTGCAAGACCCACGGCGCACCCCTCGGTGGCGACGCTTACGTCAACACCATTAAGCACCTGGGCGGCGACCCCGAGAATCCCTTCCAGATCTTCCCCGAAGTCAAGGAACTCTACGCAAAGCGTGCCGATGAACTTGCCAAGATTTGCGCCGACCGCTATGCCGAAGAAAAGGCATGGGCCGATGCCAATCCCGAAAAGGCACAGCAAGTGGCCGACTGGTTTGCTGGCAAGGCACCGAAGATTGACTGGAGCAAGTGTGTGCAGAAGGACAACGACGCCACGCGCTCGGCCTCTGCAGCCTGTCTCAGCGTGCTCGCCGAGCAGGTACCCAATATGATCTGCGCCTCTGCCGACCTCTCCAACTCCGACAAGACCGACGGTTTCCTCAAGAAGACCCACGCCCTGCAGAAAGGCGACTTCACCGGCGCCTTCTTCCAGGCAGGTGTAGCCGAGCTGACGATGGCCTGCTGCTGCATCGGTATGGCCCTGCACGGCGGCGTCATCCCCGCTTGCGGCACCTTCTTCGTGTTCAGCGACTATATGAAGCCCGCCGTCCGTATGGCAGCCCTGATGGAACTGCCCGTCAAGTTCATTTGGACACACGACGCCTTCCGTGTGGGCGAAGACGGACCTACGCACGAACCCGTTGAGCAGGAAGCCCAGATTCGTCTTATGGAGAAACTGCACAACCATCACGGCCGTCCTTCCGTCCTGGTGCTCCGTCCCGCCGACGCTCAGGAAACCACTGCAGCGTGGTGTCTCGCTATGGAGAACACCAAGACGCCGACAGCACTCATCCTCTCGCGTCAGAACATCCAGAACCTGCCAGCTGGCAACGACTACAGCCAGGTAGCCAAGGGAGGCTACGTCGTAGCAGGATCGGACGAGACCCCCGACGTCATCCTCGTAGCCACAGGTTCGGAGGTCAGCACCCTCGTTGCCGGAGCCGAACTGCTCCGCAAGGACGGAATGAAGGTTCGCATCGTCAGCGTGCCCAGCGAAGGCCTGTTCCGCGAACAGCCCGTCGAGTATCAGCAGGCAGTGCTCCCCACCGCCGTCAAGAAGTTCGGAATGACCGCCGGCCTTCCCGTCAACCTCCTCGGTCTCGTACCCGCAGCCGAAGGCAAGATTTGGGGACTCGAGTCGTTTGGATTCTCCGCCCCCTACAAGGTGCTCGACGAGAAACTCGGCTACACCGCCGAAAACGTCTATCAGCAGGTGAAGGCTATGTTCTAACAATGCCCCACCCCTATGACTACCCAAAGGCTCCTACAGGCTTACCCTGCCGGAGCCTTTGTTTTTTTACGTATTTTCATTAAAAAGAAGAGCACGTAGATCTCCACTTTACAGTAGTTTTCACGGCAGTGAAGTGAAAGTGTATAAAACGGTGCACAGCTAATTTCTTGGGTGTGCACTACGGGCATATACAACAGTGCACTGCGAGTATAATCAAGAGTGCACTGCCAATTTCGTCGCAGTGCACTGCAAATTTACAGAGTGTGCGGCGTGACTATTTGCCACAGGCACGGATATAATAAAACAGGGGCTAACTCGTTATTATTGATAAAGAAAACAACGCGGATGAAAGACTTTAGAATAAAATATTTGACCGCACTCACAGGCCTGCTGATGTCGGTCGCCTTGTTGTGCTCCTGTATGAACGACGAGGAATTCACCAGCGACTCAGGGGCACGGCTTACGATGGCGCAGGACACGGTGCGCTTCGACACAGTATTCACGACGATGGGCAGCTCGACCCACCGCTTCAAACTCTTCAACCACAACGACAAAGGAATACGGATGGCAAGCGTGGCATTGGAAAGCGGAGGCGAGAGCGGGTTCCGCATCAATGTGGACGGACACTCGGGGGCCATGCTGTCGGACATCGAAATCCTGGGCAAAGACAGCCTCTTCCTCTTCGCCGAAGTCACGCTGCCCAAGCAAAACAGCGATAAGCCCGTGCTGGTGCGCGACCGCATCGTGTTCACCCTGGAAAACGGACAGCAGCAATACATCGTACTCGAGGCATGGGGACAGGACGTGGAAGTGCTCCGAGCCGTCGAAATCGCTGCCGACCAGACGCTCTCGCCCGCGCGCCCGTACCTTATATATGACAGCCTCGTCGTGAAGGAAGGTGCAAGGCTGACACTGCCTGCCGGAACTACCCTACACTTCTATACCGATTCCTATCTGGGCGTGCACGGCCAACTGACGTGCGAAGGTACGGCCGAACACCCTGTCACCCTGCGCGGACACCGCACCGACCGCATCTTCAGCTACCTGCCTTACGACCGCCTCGAAAACCTCTGGAAAGGAGTGACGCTCTATCCGGAAAGCTACGACAACCGACTGGAATATACCGACATCCACAGCGCTGAAATAGGCATCAACTGCCCAGCTGCCACCACGGACCGCACAAAACTGACCTTGCTCAACTCCACGCTCCATACCAACGGAACGAACAACCTGCACCTGACAAACTGCTCGGCTACCGTCTGGAATTGCGAACTGACGAATTGTGAGCAGCAGAACGTGGTGCTCGTCGGCGGAAGCTACGACTTCCTCCACACGACGATATTCCAGACCTACGGCAGCGATGCACTGATGTTCACGAACCTGGGCGAGGAGGAGGACCAGACCTGGCCGCTCCTGAAGGCCGACTTTCGCAACTGCATCGTCAGTGGAATGAACACGGACGTGATTATGGGAAGCAGCTCGGACAACAAGGAAGTGGCCTTCGAGTATCGTTTCCTCAATTCGCTGATTAACATCAAGATGTCGGGACGTGAGGACGAAGAGACGCTGGCACGCTTCGCCGAATGTGTAAACGAACAAGATCACGAAAAGATGGAAACCTATGGCAAGGACAATTTCCTCTGCGTCGATACGTACAACCGTCTGTACAACTACCAACTTTCAGAAATGTCGAATGCTCGCGGCATCGGCAACGCTGCATTCAGCATAGAACTCCCAACCGACCGCAAGGCGAAGGAACGCCCCAGCGACAAGCCTGATGCAGGATGTTATCAATTTCAGTAAAAATGTACATTATCGCCACGGAAAACTTATAAATTCATTTATTTTTCCGCATTACACGAAAAAATCTTAATTTTTTTTGGTGGTAATCTTCAAAATAATTAACTTTGCAGCGATTAAAATGTGTTTTTCATAGTAATAGATTTTTCGGAGAGCTGGCTCGTGAGAGTCGGTTCTTTTTTTGCTGTGCAACGAACTCCCCGCCCCTCCCCAGGAGAGGAGTTCAGACCGGCCGACTTATAATTTTTAATTTTTAATTGTTAATTGTTATTTTTTAATTGTTAATTTTATTTGGGCGGTATCAATATTTTTAGTAAATTTGCACGATTTTTGTAAAACTCGGAAATAACAACTCTAAAACTCATAATCAAAAAATGGCTAAGAAACAAAAAAAGACAGAAGAGGCTATCGGACTTGACGTCCAACTGACCAAGTCGGAAGCATTTATCGAGAAACATTGGAAGGCTATTGTCGCAGTGCTGCTGGCTGTGATTGTGGTGGTTGCCGGTATCTTCATCTACCGCCGCTATATGGCCGGTGTGGAGGCCGATGCCCAGAACGCTATTGCCAAGAGTCAGCAAGCCTTCTCGGCCGAGCAGTTTGAAGTCGCCCTCAATGGTGACAGCACCGGTTCGATGGGCTTCCTGAAAGTGATCGATGAATTTGGCGGAACAAAGACAGCCAACCTGGCACGTCTCTATGCTGCCATCAGCTACGCCAAACTTGGCAAGACTGACGACGCCATCGCTATGTTCGAAAAGTTCGACAGCAAAGGAGACCAGATGGTTTCACCAGCAGCAAAAGCTGCCCTAGGCAACTGCTACATACAGAAGGGTGACAAGGAAAAGGGTGCCGGCCTGCTAATCGAGGCTGCCAAGGATGCCGACAACGACGCAATCAGTCCGCTGGCGCTGTTTCAGGCTGGCGAAGTCTATGAGTCACTGGGTCAGAAGGATAAGGCTCTGGAACTGTATCAGCAGATTAAGGACAAATATTTCCGTTCTGCCCTGGCTAACGACATCGACAAGTATATCGAACGAGTAAAATAAAAGGTAAAAGTTAAAAGTTAAAAGTTAAAATGGCTGGCGGTATGCATCATTCCGCAGGCATTTTAACTTTTAACTTTTTATTTTAATTTTCAATTTTCAATTCTCTATTTTCAACTCACCCTGTCTATGGCAACAAAGAACCATAACCTGTCGGCTTACGACATCCAGAGTGTGCCCAATGCCGAAGGAAAGAAGTTTGGCATTGTAGTGAGCGAATGGAACGAAAACGTAACGGCAGCACTGCTGGCTGGTGCACGGGAAACGTTGCTCAAACACGGCGTTCGAGAGGAGGACATACAGGTGAAGACCGTGCCAGGCAGCTTCGAACTGATTTATGGAGCAAGCCAGATGGTGAAGAGCGGTGTGGATGCTGTGATTGCCATCGGCTGCGTCATCCGTGGAGATACGCCACACTTCGATTACATCTGCGAAGGAACAACCTATGGCTTGGCTCGACTGAATGCCACTCAGCCTGTTCCCGTCATCTACGGACTCATCACCACAAACGATATGCAGCAGGCACTCGACCGCTGCGGCGGAAAACATGGCAATAAAGGCGATGAATGTGCCATCACCGCTATTAAGATGGTATTCTTTTGAATAAGATGATACTCTTTTGAAGAAACTCCGTAAACTCATCAGGCCACTCATTAGCAGCATTCTGATTCTATATGTGGGTTTGATTCTGCTGCTGCACACCCCTTTCGTACAGAAAGGGTTAGGAGATTGGGTGGCTGATGCGCTGAGCCGGAAGATTGGATCGGAGGTGAAGGTTGGACGTGTGGACCTGGGCTTCCTCAACCACATCATCATCGACGATTTGGAAGTAAAGAGTCCGGACGGAGAAAACATCCTGAAGGCGGCTCGCACCGCTGTTACTATTGAACTGCCCGACATCCTGAAGGGCAACATCAACATTACTACTGCCCAGTTGTTTGGCGTGAAGGCCAGACTATATCGAAAAACACAGAGTTCACCCCTTAATATTCAGTACATCATCGACGCCTTTGCTGCCGATGAGGAAGAACCGTCTACTCCCATCAACCTCAAAGTTAGTTCACTCATTCTTCGCCACGTTGATGTGACTTACGATGTTCTTTCGGAACGTCAGAAAACTGACACACTCGATGTCAACCACTTGTATCTAAGCAACATAGGCCTGACCGCTTCCATCAGAGCTTTTACTGAAGATTCTCTCAATGTATCGGTGCGTCGCTTGAATTTTACGGAAAAACATTCAGGGTTGACGCTCAAGAATCTCGCTACCTCGGTGGCTGGCAATCGCCACTCGGCCACGATGGACAGCCTTGTGTTAGAAACCCCGAAATCGTTGGTGCGTATCGGAACTGTGAATGCACGATACGGACAAAAGGAGCAGTTGAAACTACATTCGCTCACAGCCTCTCTCCTACCCTCCTTCATCCTACCCTCTGAATGGAAACCGCTGCTGCCACAACTGGCTTTGCTCGACTTTCCCTTGCAACTTGAAGGAAGCATCGATGCTGATGAGCATCAACTCAGAATCGACAACTTCAACCTCAATAGCGACGATCATAGCATTGCACTGACAACGAGGGCACGAGTGCTTGACTGGCAGGGAAAAAAAGATGTTAAAGCCGACATCCAACGCTTGCAACTTTCGTCCGATGGGCTAAGTGCTGTGCTGGCTGCCTGTGGTGTTGACCAGGCCACTCAACAGACTATGACACAACTTGGGCAGTTGGGATTGAAGGGTACGGTAGCTAAGGAAGGCCAGACGCTCACTGCCAAACTGGATGCGATGTCAGACATCGGCGACATAGCTGTGACGGGTGACTATCAGTTGGATGACCGGCATCTGCTTTCGGCTCACGTCGAGACGCAGGATTTCGACCTTGGCACTCTGATTCAGAATGAGTTGCTCGGTCACACCGCCTTCAGCCTCGATGTGGATGGCAAGATGGCAGACCTTGAGCATCTGCATGGAAAAATCTACGGTGATATCTCGGCTTTCGACTATCGAGGTTATACTTATCACAATATCTTTGTCGATGGCATGGCAGCGGCTAAAAGTTACGAGGGCATACTCGACATCGATGATGAACACCTGAAACTCTCGTTCAACGGAAGCCTTACAACGCACGACGACGGTATGGTCGCAGCCAATATGGTGATGTCTGTTCCCCTGTTCGAGCCTCATGCCTTACATCTGACAAAGGATTACGAAGGCGAAGAGTTCTGCTTTACGACTGTTGCCAAAGCCAAAGGACGTAGCCTTGCCACTGCTGTCGGCGAGGTGGTGCTCGACTCTATCCGCATCTCCACCCCTGAGCAAATCTACCTGCCCCAAGCCATCACGCTGAGTTCAGAATTGTTGGACAACGAACAGAAGCAGATCCTCGTCAGCAGCGATTTTCTGAATGCCACCTTCGTCGGCAATATCAACTACAGCGACATCATCCCCAGTTTTCAGAATCAGCTTGCCAACCATCTGCCGTCGCTCATTCCACACACAAAGACTGAGCGGAAGATGGATACGGCGTTCGACTTCGAGATGGAACTGACAGAAACTCCTCTTGTCCACCACTTTCTCCACGCCGACTACCAACTGCTCACTCCGGCCCGAATCACTGGACGGCTGAATGCAAGCAGCAACACCTCGTTTGTAATGATTGATGTGCCAAGTATCGAATACGAAGGCACTCGCTACGACAACGTCAAAGCTACCTACAATGGTTCGTCGTATAATTTCAAACTCAATGCCGAACTGCTACGATGTCTCGACGAAGGCGATACACACGTCAGTGTCAATGCCTTGGCTCAAAACGATGTCCTGACCACACATCTCAGCCTCGACCAGATGCTCGATTATCCGATGCAGGGAAATGTCTCGGCTAAGACCTTTTTTTCTCGACAGGACGGAATGCTGGACACACATATCCACGTTCAGCCCTCTGAACTCACGTTTAATGACACGACTTGGTTAGTGAAACCTGCCGATATCCGCATCTACGGCAAACAGATCGAGTGCCACAACCTCGAAGTGAGCAGCCGCGACCGCTTTGTCAAGGTGAACGGCATAGTGAGCGAGTCGCCATCCGATTCGCTTATTGTACAACTCAACAATGTCGAGGTTGATTATGTGCTGGCCCTCGTCGATTTCACAGCAGTCGATTTTCGTGGACGAGCCTTCGGCACAGCCTATGTCAGCAATGTCTATAAGCAACCCAAGTTTCTTGCAGCCCTACGAGTGGAAGATATGGCTATCGGCAACGGTGTGCTGGGGCTCGGCAACATCACCGCACACTGGGACGACAGCGTGGACGGCATCCGTGTCAATGGCCATATCACCGATACCGACCCCGAGGGGCAAGACCGTATTACTGACTGTACGGGCTACATTTCCCCTTCCGACAATAAAATCAACCTCAGCATCACCGCTAACAATACCAACGCATACTTCCTAAACGACTTCCTCGGAGGCGTGTTCCGCGACATCCACGGTAGTGCCAATGGAGTGCTGAATGTGGTCGGACCGCTCAACGATATCGGCCTCGTTGGCGACCTTTGTGCCAACGTCGGCATGACGCTACGTGCCACCAACGTCACCTATCACGTCTCGCCCCAAGACACCATCCGCTTCCGTCCCTATCGCTTCGGATTCGAAAACATACACATCCACGACGATGACGGCAACCAGGGCACAGTCAACGGCTTTGTATCGCATCACAACGTCAAGGACTTCGCCTACGAATTTCACATCAATATGCAGCACCTGCTGGCTTACCGCGAAGATCAATTCAACTCCGACAAGTTTATGGGACTCATCTATGCCAGCGGCACGATGGATGTCCGTGGAGCAGACGGAAGCCCCCTCAATATCACAGCAGACGTCACCCCTACCCGAGGCAGCTTTTTTGCCTATGACGCAGCTACCCCCGACGCCATCACATCTTCCACATTCCTTACCTTCCACGATGCAGCCGAACGCCCCGACACACTTCACACTGCTGATGCCGATGACTACGAGTACGAGGGTGACATCTTCATGAACGCAGCCATCCACCTCAATCCCGATTGCGCCATCAAGCTGCGGATGGACAATGCCGACGATGGCTACATCACCACCTACGGAACCGGACGTCTCCAAGCCTCCTACTACAACAAGGGAGCCTTTACCCTGGCCGGCATCTACAACATTCAGAACGGCAACTATCGACTCTATCTCCAGGACATCATCTATCGCGACCTTGTGTTGCAAGACGGTTCAAGCGTTGTATTCAACGGAAATCCCTTCGATGCCAACCTCCACCTCATCTGCCACCACACCATCAACAGTGTTCCCCTTACCGACCTCACCGCCGGTATGACAACCACAGGAAGCAACAAAATCAAAGTGGTATGCATCCTCGACATCACTGGTCAACTCGGTAACATGAATTTCCGCTTCGACCTCAACCTACCCAATGTCAACGACGAGGTACGCCAACTCGTACGCTCCTACATCACCACCGAAGAAGACATGAATATGCAGATGATCTATCTCCTCGGCCTCGGTCGATTCTACACCAACGAATATGCACGTCAAGGCAGCAATACAGGCGGAGGCGGAGCCGTCAATACCCTGCTTTCCTCCACCATCAGCGGACAAATCAACCAGATGCTCTCAAATGTCATCCCCGCCGACAGCAAATGGAACTTCGGCACAGGTCTCACCACCGGCGAGCAGGGATGGAACGACCTCGATGTCGAGGGTATGCTCTCAGGACGCCTGCTCGATGACCGTCTGCTTATCAACGGCAACTTCGGCTATCGCGACAACACACTCACACAAAACTCTACCTTCATCGGCGACTTCGATGTCAAGTGGCGCATCCGCGAAGGCGGCAATACCTACCTCAAAGCCTATAACAAGACCAACGACCGCTACTTCACAAAAGCCACCCTCAACACACAAGGCGTCGGCATCAGCTACCAACGCGATTTCGAACACTGGCGCGACCTGTTCCGCAAGGTAACAAGTAAATAAGTTTTTGAGATTTAATTTTCAACTTTCAATTTCCAATTAACCCGTCAACACGTTAACTCATCAATAAAAAAATGAACAACGGATTTATCAAAGTGGCCTCCGCCATCCCTACCACAGGCGTAGCCAACTGCACCTACAACGTCGAGCACATCCGACAGCTCATCGACCAAGCCGCAGGGCAGGGAGCAGCCATCGTCTGCTTTCCCGAGCTCAGCATCACCGGATACACCTGTGCCGACCTGTTTGCCCAGCAACAACTGCTCGACAGTGCACAGGCAGCACTCGAACAGCTACTCCACGACACAGCCTCTACCCCCATCGTAGCCATTGTCGGCATGCCCATCGCCGTCGGCAGTGCATTAATCAACGCAGCCGTCGTTATCCAAGGCGGACACATCCACGGCATCGTCCCTAAACAACACCTGCCCAACTATAAAGAATTCTACGAGCAACGCTGGTTTACCCCTGCCGACGGAGTTCCCGACACCCAACTCACACTTTGTGGACAGACCGTACCCCTCAGTCGTCATCAGCTCTTTGAAGTCGATGGCATACGTTTCGGCATCGAACTCTGCGAAGACCTCTGGGCACCCATCCCCCCCAGCAGCCAGCTCACACTCTCCGGAGCCGAACTCATCTTCAACCTCTCTGCCACCGACGAACTCATCGCCAAGCACGACTACCTCCTCAGCCTCCTCGCTCAGCAGTCAGCCCGCTGCCTCTGCGGCTACGTCTATGCCTCCAGCGGCTTTGGCGAATCCACCCAAGACGTCGTCTATGGTGGCAATGCCCTCATCTACGAAAACGGACACGCTCTCGCTACCTCCGAGCGCTTCAGCCTCGGTCCCCAACTCGTCGTCGCCGACATCGACATTGAGAACCTGCGCCACGAACGTCGTGTCAACACCACCTTCCATACACCACAAGCAGATATCCGACCAGAAGTAATCAAAATTCAATCCACATTGGCGAGTGGTACACGTTCAACAGGAAGAAGTAAAACCTCCACGTTCAGCCTTCACCGAACCATAGACCCCCACCCCTTCATCCCCGCCGGAGCGGCACTCGACCAGCGCTGCCATGAAATTTTCAACATCCAAGTAGCCGCACTCACACAGCGACTCGTACACACCCATGCACGCACCCTCGTCATTGGTATCAGCGGCGGGCTCGACTCCACACTCGCACTCCTCGTCTGCGTCCGAACCATGGACCGGCTCAATCGCAGCCACAGCAACATCGTCGGCATCACCATGCCTGGTTTCGGCACCACAGACCGCACATACCACAACGCCCAGGCTCTCATGCTGCAACTCGGAATAACCCGTCGCGAAATTTCCATCCGCGAAGCCTGCCTCCAGCACTTTGCCGACATCGGACACGACCCCGCCAACCACGACGTCACCTACGAAAACGCTCAGGCACGTGAACGCACCCAGATACTCATGGACGTAGCCAACCAGCTTAGCGGACTCGTCGTCGGCACAGGCGACCTCAGCGAACTCGCCCTCGGCTGGTGCACCTACAATGCCGACCACATGTCCATGTATAACGTCAACGGCTCCATCCCTAAGACCCTTGTCCGCCATCTCGTCCGATGGGTGGCACAGCAAGACCCTGCGACACGAGACACCCTCCTCGACATAATCGACACACCCATCAGTCCCGAGCTCACACCAGCCGACGACCATGGGAATATCCAGCAGAAGACAGAAGACCTCGTTGGGCCCTACGAGCTCCACGACTTCTTCCTCTACCACACCCTTCGCCATGGCAGCAATCCAGAGCGCATCTACCAACTTGCCTGCCAAGCCTTCACCGGTCAGCAGCAGTACGACGACGCCCCGCAGCTCAACGAACCCGTCGGACAATACACTCAGGCGACCATACTCCATTGGCTAACCATGTTCTATCGTCGTTTCTTCTCGCAGCAGTTCAAACGATCCTGTCTGCCCGACGGCCCGAAAGTCGGCAGCGTGAGTCTCAGCCCACGCGGCGACTGGCGAATGCCCAGCGACGCCTCCGCCGACGAATGGCTCCGCCAATGCGAGCAGCTGAAGGCATAGCTAAAGGACTGACCAGCTGGCACAAGAAAGAACTCACACCGAAGTGAATATTCCTCAAGACCGCAATATAAATAGTAAAAACTCTGCGGAGCAAATTAAATTTGCTCCGCAGAGTTTTTATTTTCTCTGTGCCGCTCATTCCGTCAGGACTTAAACACAGAGAGTGAGGTGTGAATCGGTCTTTATTTCACTTTGATGACCAGATATTTCGATACGCTCCAGAATCGGTAGGCGTCGGTGATGCGTAGGGTGTACTGCCCTTGCGAGTCCTTCAGGAGGGTGTAGGAGCCTTCGGGATGGGTGGTGAGCAGCTTGGCCGACTTCGACAACAGCGGGATGACGGTGGTCTTGCGAATGTCGATTTTGGTGAAATAGTCGCGATCGAAGTCTTCGGACTCGAGGACGTCACCGCTGACGAGGATGCGATGGTCTTTCAGCTCGCGGCTGGTGCCATAGACAAAGTAGGCTGTGTTGAGCTGTGCGTCCTGGTTGCGTGCAATCTGTTCGTTGACATTGCGCTCTTCGGTGACGCGTGCGTTCTCGTCTTGGAGCTGTGTGACTGTTTCGTCGAGTTGAGCAATGCGGACGTCCTTCTCTTCGAGTTGCTGGCGAAGCTGTTCGATTTCCTGGGTCTTCTGTTCCAGCTGTTCGGTCATCTTATCGACCATCTGTTTGAGTTGTCCCGAATTGATGTTGCTCTGTTTGAGTTTGCCTTGAAGTTCCTCTATCTTCTTTCGGTTGTCGAGAAGTGTCTGCTGAATGAACTCCATGTTGTCGGCGATGTTGGCGCGTGCGCTGCCGTTCTCAAGGTCTTGGTTGAGAACATTGACGCGGCCTTCGGCCTGGTTGATTTGGTCGAATCCTTCCTGGATTTCGTTGAGGGTGGTCATGAGTTCGTTGAGGTCCTGGTCTTTCTGGTCGAGGATGTTCTGCAGCGAATCGATGGTTGCGTTGTCTTGCTGCTGTTGTCCCCCTGTGCCGACGCAGGCAGTGAGCAGGGCTGCGGACATGCAGGTTAAAATTAGTTTTTTCATTTCGATTGACTTTTTTGAATTAGCCTACCGACAAGCACTTCCAAGTCTCCCTTGAGAATTGTGGTGAGGGGTGTTATCGTGTTGACTAATTGATGATTAATTGTTAATTGTTAACTAGGTCGTTTTATATTTGTTTTTGGATTGATTGTGCGGTTTTTCAGCTTTCGTTGCATCGGATACACCCGCTACGATGACAACAATTTCGCCTCGAGGCTCGGTGTCGGTGAAGTGCTGAATGAGTTGCTGGAGGGTGCCTCGTGTGCTCTCTTCGTGAACTTTTGATATTTCGCGGCAGACGCAGGCTTGGCGATCGGAGCCGAAGTGGTCGGCAAACTGTTGGAGTGTGCGCAGCAGCCGATAGGGTGACTCGTAGAAGATCATGGTGCGGGTCTCGTCGTGAAGGGCTTCGAGGCGTGACTGGCGTCCTTTCTTCTGTGGAAGAAAACCTTCGAAACAGAAACGTTCGTCGGGCAGGCCGCTACTGACGAGTGCGGGAACGAAGGCTGTGGGACCTGGTAGTGTTTGCACTTCGATGCCATGTCGTACACATTCACGAACGAGTAGGAATCCTGGGTCGCTGATGGCGGGAGTACCGGCATCGCTGATGAGTGCGAGAGTCTGGCCGGCGAGCAGCCTCTGAATAACGGATTGTGTGGTCTGGTGTTCGTTGAATTTGTGGTGCGACTGCATGGGGGTATGGATGTCGTAGTGACGTAGTAGCACACTGGAGGTGCGTGTGTCTTCGGCCAAAATGAGGTCGGACTCGCGCAGCACCCGTATGGCGCGGAGGGTGATGTCCTCCATATTGCCGACGGGTGTCGGAACTACATACAATATGCCCATAGCCGCGACAAAGGTACAACATATAATTGAAAATTGAAAATTGAAAATTGAAAATTTGCTTTTTGGGCACACTTCGCGTGGAAAAATCACAAATTTGGTCCAAATATAATAGAAAATTGAAAAACAAACAACGAATTACACGAAAAACTTAAAAACTCATAAACTTAAAATTAAAAAATTTGCTACTGGAGCGTTATATTCGCAAGATTTTCTGTATCTTCGCAGAAAATTTGTAAACCGATGAATATGAAACAGGAAATTACGTTCGACAGATTTGTTCGCGGATTATTGGGCTTGGCTATCATTTTTTTGGTCTATCTGCTCCTAAAGAAGTTGAGCAGTGTGCTCATCCCGTTTGCCGTTGCGTGGCTGGCTGCCTATCTGCTCTACCCCATCGTATGCTTTTTCCAGTATAAGTGCAGGCTCAGGTATAGGCTCCTGTCCATCATTGTCACGCTGCTCGTGATTTTGGGTACTTTGTACGGCATCGGACTGCTCATCATGCCGCCGGTCGTTGCTGAGTACAATCGTTTGCAAACGATTGTCGTTGATTATGTTCAGACTCAGACGCAGGGTGCAAACCTGCTGGTGCTGGCTCAGGACTACATTACTCAGTATATCGACATGGAGGACATCTCGAAGATGTTTACACTGAAGGATGTCACGTCGGTGCTCGAAGAGTATGTGCCTCAGATTGTGTCGTTTGTGTCTGGGTCTATCAATGCCTTGATTGGACTGATTGCCTCGCTGATTGCCATCTTGTATATGTTTTTCATTTTGATGGACTACGAAAACATGACCAGCGGCTTCACCAAGATGATTCCCAAAGGGCAGCGAAATTTTGTCCGTGGCATGATTTCTGATGTAGAGAAAGGTATGAACAGTTATTTCCGAGGGCAGAGTATTGTCGCCTTGCTTGTGGGTGTCGGGTTTTCCATCGCATTTACGATTATCGATTTTCCTATGGCCATCCCGCTGGGGCTGTTCATGGGTTTTCTGAATCTGGTGCCCTATATGCAGATTCTGGGATTCATCCCAGCCATCGTGCTGGCTCTGCTTGAAGCACACGATACGGGTGGAAACTTCTGGCTTATCATGCTGGCGTTCACAGCTGCAGTGCTGGTTGTCCAGTTGCTGCAAGACTCGGTCATCACGCCGAAGGTGATGGGACATGTGACGGGGCTGAACGCAGCAGTCATTCTCCTCTCCCTCTCCATTTGGGGTGCCTTGCTTGGTTTCATCGGCCTGATCATCGCCCTACCTCTCACCACCCTGCTCATCTCCTATTATAAGAGGTACGTATTAAAGGAGAATAAGGATTTAGGGGAGGTGGATTCTACTGCTCCGGAAACTCACCAATGAAGCGCATCTGACGAAGAGCCCATGTCTGTCGGCGGAGCATGTAGCGCGACGGATTTCCGCTGTCCATCTTACGAGGATTAGGCAAGGACACGGCAATCAATGCACACTGTTGCTTGCTCAGTTGAGCAGCTGCACATCCAAAATGCTCATGTGCCACTGCCTCGGCTCCATAGATTCCATCCCCCATCTCAATCGTGTTCAAATAGACTTCCATGATGCGTTGTTTCGACCAGAACACTTCAATGAGAATAGTGAAATACGTTTCCAGTCCCTTCCTAAACCAAGAGTGAGCTGGCCAAAGGAACACATTCTTTGCCGTTTGTTGAGAGATGGTGCTTGCTCCACGTTCTCGACCGCCTTTTTGTGCTTCTTCGTATGCTGCTTTGATCTGCTCAAAGTCAAAGCCGTTATGCTTCAAAAAGTTTTGGTCTTCACATGCCCATACTGCCTGCGGGAGACTGGGCGAAATGCTATCAAGCGGCACCCACTGATGCACCATCTTCAGTTGTTTTCCCTCCTTCACTTGCTGCACAAGGCGGATGAACATCAACGGTGAACAGGGAACTGGCAGCCAGCGATAGGCAACGACGGCAAGAACGCTGCTGCCTAAAAAAATAACCAGCAACCAGATGAAGAATTTACGGATACGTTTGAACATAAAATCGCATTTATTATTAAACTTATAGTCACTTATTGGCTGATGTATTTTTTCCTTTGAAAAGAATCTATGGAAAAGAAATACAAAGGTAACAAGTATTTTTAAAAAAAATGCAATAAGATTACAAATTATAAAAAAATATCCATAACTTTGCAAAGTCATGTGCCGTATCGGCATTTGGCAGACATATTGAAGAAAGCGCATTTCGCTTATTCTGACCTGTGAACTTGGACACTTCACGGATGGCATTTTGCCCGCGTAATATCAGAATATGGGAAAAGACGCTCTTCTTGGATTGTATTGTATTCCTATGCAATACAACCAAGTGGAGTTATCACCCCTATCTATATTACGAGGAGTCCAAGCCTCACAGGGAAGATGGGAAATGATGACTCCGCTTTTCTTTTGTATGGCCTTAATCACCTAATCTTAATAGCACTTTCGAGTCATGGGTGCATAAAAAGAAATACTCATGGCACAAATCATTTGTAATGAATGTCAAGAACCGTTTGACAAGGAAGGACTAACACAGTGTCCACATTGCGATGCTCCTATTGGCACAATTACCATCAAGAAAAAAGAAATAGATGCAAAAGGTCACATTTTTGAAAAAATAGTAGATGTAAGAATCGGCACTCGTTCATCACAAGGTGCAGAAAGTATGTTGATTCAAGGAGAAGAAGGCTGTAATGTTGAGTTTGAATACAGACCAAGCAAGGCCAAGTATAATGCAGACAATCCTTATCCTGCTGCTCTAAAAGCACTTTTAATTTTCATCTTTTCTATCTTATCGTTGTCTGTTTTTGCACAGAAGAAGCCTACATTGATGATGCTCCCCTCGGATAATTGGTGTACTCAACGCTATTTTACAATGGAGTATGACAATCAAGGGTCAAGAGAACGTATTCCCAATTACAAGCAAGCATTTCAAGAAGACACAGAACTAGGACCTGTCATCAGTAAAATTGGAGAACTCCTGACCAATATGGGATATAGTCTCAAAGATGCCGAAATGGAGTTGAAGAATGTGACAAATCGAACAGCAGAAGACAATGTCACCATGAGCAAAACGAGTGGTGCACAACTTTCCGAAAGTCCATTAGACATATTAAAGCGAAAGGCAAAAGCAGATATTATCATTCAAATTGGATGGGTAGTAAACTCATCTTCCATTTCCTTTACATTAGAGGCATTCGATGCATACACAAGTAAACGAATCGCCACATCAACAGCAACAGAAAGCAGGACAGGCACAGCCATTCCTCTTCAACTTCAAGCAGCAGTAAAAAAGCATATCAAACCTTTTGACAAACAACTGGACGTTTTCTACAATAACATGAAATCCAATGGAAGAGAAACCCTGTTAACTATATGTACTTGGGACAATTGGGAGAATGATTTAGAAAGCGAGTATGACAATGATGAGTTGTTGAGTCATATTCAGCAGTGGCTTACAAAAAACACCGTCAAAGGACAGTTTAACCTGTCAGATGCCACAGAAAACTTTGCCCAATTTGAACAAGTCATGATTCCCTTGAAGAGTGACAAAGGATTAGACATGGATGCTCGAAGTTTTGCACGAAACTTGCAGAAGTATCTCAATGCAGCCCCATTTCATATTGAATCAAAATTGATGATGAGAGGATTAGGGGAAGCAATTCTTGTATTAGGTGAAAAGTAACCATAACAGCCATGAAGAAGATTATATTATTAGCCGTGCTATTCTGTACAATCAAGGTACAAGCACAAGACAGATTAGATGATATAGGGCGTATTACAATTCACGCTTACATCCCAGAAAGCGAGGAACTACCTTACGAGGCACACAAACTATTGACCACAAAATTATCTCAGATTATCACTGCCAATGGAATTGCCGACAATGAAGACTGTGTTCGTTTTGTGCTGACAGCAAAGGTAAATATCATATCCAAAGATATTGTTCCAGGGCCACCCCAACGAATCTCTCAAAAGATTGATGTAACCTTGTTGTTAGGTGATATTGAAGATAACAAAGCCTATTCTCAGGCAACCATTTCAACAATGGGAGTAGGGCTAAATGATGAAAAATCGTTTATTTCTGCTTTCAAATCCATCAATCCTAAGAACCCTATAATTACCGCTTTTCTACAAGAAGGTAAAGAAAGAATTATTGGTTACTACCAAACACATGGGAAAGATTTGTTAGCAGAGGCAAAAAGACAGGCTTCCATGCAGAATTATGAAGATGCACTCATGTTGCTTGCATCCATCCCAGACGTATGTACTGATTGTTTCGAAGAAGCATCCAAAATCGCAGAACCCATCTTTGTCAATATGATAGAAGCACGTGGAAAAGAATATCTTCAACAGGCACAAACCGTATGGGCTCAAAATCCGACGAGAGATGGAGCAGCAGAAGCAACGCGTTTATTGTCACAAATCAACTTTGCAGCCTCTTGTATGCCTCAGGCAAACGACTTGATAGCAAAAATCACAGCTAAGATGAACGAAATAGATCGCAGAGAATGGGAACATGAAATGAAGGTCTATCAAGATGGTATAGAGCGTGAGAAACGTCAATGGGCTCAGCAAGTCAGAGAATATGAAGACCAGGTACAGACACAAAGAATGTACCTCAAAGCGGCCAGAGACGTTGCTATTACCTACGCAAAAAACCAGCCCAAAGTGGTTACTCGGATTGTGAACTATAATAGAATCATATTATGGTAATATAATTAATTGTTTAACTTAAATATTCAAATTATGATGAACTCAAAAATGAAAAGAATGTCAGCATTAGTTATTATGCTTTCATGCACAATGTCCTCAAACATTTTGATGGCTCAGGCTCCTGGTTATGAGCAAGGTCGTGCCATTGGCCAACAAATTATTGGTGGTCTTTTCAAGAAAAAAAACAAATCGGAAAAATCGGATAAAAAATCAAAAAAAGATAAATCAAAACGAGAATCAGAAACAACCAATCCTGATGACAACATGAGCAGCAATATGCAGCCATCGACATTGAAAAAAGGAGAGGGCGATGTGGAATTGGTGGTTGTTGGCGAAGGAGCTACGAAAGAGTTGGCTACTACTTCAGCACTTCGTAGTGCATTGGAACAGACCTATGGAACATTGGTTTCTTCAAATACAACGATTCTTGACGACAAGTTGATTCAAGATGAAATTGTCTCCATCTCAACAGGAGTCGTTAAAAGTTATGCATATCAATCTGTTTCACATGTTGATGGATTATGTGTTGTTGTTCTTAAATGTATTATTTCTCCGCAAAAACTTGTTACCTATGTTAAGCAAAAAGGAGATGCATCTGTAGAAATTTCTGGAGCATCCTTTGCCGCAAATGTGAAATTAAAGAAATTAAACTATAAAAATGCAGAAATTGCATTGGATAACATCAGAGCGGCACAATATGCAATGCTTCCAAAATGCCTTGACTACAAGTTAAGGACAGCAGAATTGGAGGAACTGTGGGGTTATGTAACACAATCAATATCCGTTAGTGTAACATTTAATGAAAACACAAAAAAACTAGTGGATTTAGAGAAAGAATGGGGTCGTATCAGAGATGAATTTCAAATTAATAGAGATTATAAAGAGCACTTTGTGATACATAAAATTTTGGACATTATATTTAGTCAAATCAGATTTCATGATAATTTAGCTGATTATTGGTTCGAAAAGGAGAATAAAACCCCTTTCGAAATTGCAAAATTAGTTGATGACAATAGACATAATTCTTTTCTATCATTTTGCGTTAGCCTGACAGATGAGAGTTATGATGGGCAACCATGTGGGAGGTGTAAAAAAGAGATATTCGTGATCAAGAGTAATAGTAATAGAAAAGACAATCCTAAGCCAATGAGGTTTATTTTAGATTACACCTATCCAAGTATATTTAATTATTTTTCAAAAGAAGAAATAAAGAATCATTCGAATTGGAAAGAGCCCTATTTAATAACAAGAAATGCAGGTCGTCATTATTTTGAATGGTCGTATTTAAAACCGGGATTAAGGTTCTGTACACTTGGTTTCAAAAATTTTTATACACTTGAAGAAGCAGAACATGTCACGGGATTAGAATTTATTGTTAATAAATAATATTTGTTATGGAAATAAATGAATGGATTCAAATGGGCATCCTGCTCGTTGCAGTCATTGCAATTGTGTTTTCATTATGGCAGGATAATAGGCAGCGACGTTTTCGATTCTTCATTGAATATACACGCCGCTACCAGGAACTTGTAATTTACACTCCCATTAATCTTGAGGAATTAACTCTCAATCATGAAAAGGTTAAAACATGCATGAGATTGTATTTTGACTTATGCAGCGAAGAGTTTTACATGCACTCACACGGAGTCATAAAAAATGATGTATGGAATCTTTGGGTTGATGGGATGAGGATATCAATGCATCATCCAACCTATAAAGCAGCCTGGGCACTCTTTAAGAGTCAATACGATAGTAAAGAATTCATACATTTCATGAACAAATTAGCAAGTGGCGAAGCATGAATAAATTTTGGATTTCATTCATTCTCTTCATTGTATCTTTGGGTAACATCCATGCACAAAGTTATGACCAAGAGCGAGTTGCACTACGCAATTTTCTTGTGCGTATGTACCAGGCTGAGCCATTTGAAGGAGTAAAGATCGTGTCTGACTACGAGAATAATTATCTTCTTTCGGTGGTACTCGTGAAGAACTCTGCCTCGGAATCTGCAACTAACAGGATTGCACAAGTAAAGAGTCAAAGGCAGGTCAGCCAATATCTCGGCGGACTCGTGCAAATAAGTAGCGAGATAATTATCCGAACAACTGAAAAGGTAAAAGAAGAAAAGACCATCGAAGAAGTTACGGATATCATTCGAGAAAACTCCATAGGCTACACAAAGGCAATGGAAGTGCTAACTGTCCTTGATGCACCTGATCATCAAAAGTGTTTTATGTTTTTCCGCAAAGTAGAGGAAATGAAAGAATAATCTTTCTTTTAAAAAACTCGGCAAGTCTCAATCAACTTGCCGAGTTTTTTGTCTTCAATGAGTGAAGTTGTTGTCAGATTACTGCAGAGTGTTGTTGTTGGCAGCATTAATCATAGCTTCAGAAGCATAGAGGTAAACCTCAACGCGGCGGCTAGCTGCTCGGTCTTCCTGACCATTTGCACTATAAATAAGGTACTGAGGATCTTCACCGTAGCCTGCAACATTCTTCAACTGAGAGGCATTAACACCACAGTTGTTGGTGAGATAACCACGAACGGCATTGGCACGAGTCTGGCTGAGGGTCAGGTTCTTCGATTCGTCACCGTCACTGCTTGCAAAGCCGAAAATAGCCACATCAATGTCGGCATTGGGCTTCAACACGTTGTTGGCAAATTGAGTCAGAGAGTTCTTGGCCGACTGGCTGAGGTCGCTCTTACCTGTTGCGAAGAGGATACCAGAGTCGAAAGTAACCTTCACACCCTGCAGACCGTTAGCATCGGTCCAGTCAGTTACCTGTGCGTTGGCTACAGCCTGAGCAGCAGCCTTGGCTTTGTCCATCTTCTTACCAATCAGGACACCGGCACCTGTACCGATCGCACCGCCAATGGCTGCACCAATCAATGTGCCACCGGCATTCTTACCAATCAGATTACCGACGATACCGCCGAGCACAGCACCGCCACCGCCGCCAATGAGACCGCCCTTGGTGGTGTTGTTCATGTTGCAGCTCGAGAAAACGAGTAATGCACTCAGTGCAATAGCACTAAATTTCAGATTCTTCATAATTTGAACGCGTTAAAAATGAATTAAACAATAAAAAAGATATTATCTGACTATTAGTCGTGTTATACACACCTCTATTTGTGATGCAAAGTTATAAAAAAACATTGAATGCTACCAAAAGAAATAAGGTTTTTTTCTGTAAATTTGTTTTTTCACACACTTATTCGTAACTTTGCGGTCAGAAAGAAGCAGTTCAACGTTCAACGCTTGCCTCGGTATCGTGATGTCAGACGGTAAACGATGAATTTTGAACTCATAGTTTTTATTTTTAATTTTATTAAGGTATGAATTTGTACGTAAGGTATTTCGACCACGAAACAATGGCTTACAACATGGATGATGTTGTAGCTTTTTTACAGTCGATCGATGAAATCAAAGTTGATGATCACGACTACGAGCGCATTATGAATTTTGTGGAGTCGGACAATGTCTATCCTTTCCGCCTAAAGGTTAGTTATAGCAACTACGTGCTTTTCCTCAAGACAGAGGCGAAAGACATGGAAGAGTTCAAGTACCTGGAGCAACTACGAAAGGAACAACGTGCCGAACAACACATGACGATGGCAGAACGCAAACGCACTCAAATGGAACAGCTGAACGAACGACATGAGGGCTGGTATGAGGCAAGTTTGCAATTCAAACGCGTTGTCATGAACCCTGAGAGCGGGAAGTGTCAGTATGTGGACACCATTTTCCGAGTACGACTGAAAGCGCAAAGCGCTATGGACTGCTACAATCGCATTGTTGAGCATCTGCAGAATCGTCAGGATGTCGATCCCCGAAGCCAGTTCCCTTCGGCCAAAAGCAGCAATTTCGAATACAAATTACTGGAGGAAGAAGGTGTAGAAAAGAAAGAAGAGGAAGAAGGAAAGGCAGAGCCAACAGAATCTTCCTCAACAGCAGAATAATCCTGTCTGTTCCTTTACATTTTACCAATAAAAGAAATTTTCAAACGTGAACATTCTCGAACTTTCCGAACAGGAAATCATCCGCAGAAATAATCTGCAGACATTGCGCGATTTGGGCATCGATCCCTATCCCGCCGCCGAATATCCTACAAATGCATTCTCCGACGACATTGTCGCACAGTTCAATGACGACGCCCCACAGCGTGAGGTATGCATCGCAGGACGCATGATGAGCCGCCGTGTGATGGGTAAGGCTTCGTTTGCCGAGCTTCAAGACTCCAAAGGACGCATACAAGTGTATGTCACCCGAGACGATATCTGCCCAGACGACAACAAGGAACTGTATAACACTGTTTTCAAGAAGTTGCTCGATCTTGGCGACTTTATCGGTGTAAAAGGCTATGTATTCCGTACACAGACGGGCGAAATCTCAGTTCATGCCAAGGAACTCACCGTGCTGGCTAAGAGTCTTAAGCCACTGCCCGTGGTGAAGGAAAAAGACGGACAGGTGTTCGACGCCTTCGAAGACCCAGAACTGCGCTACCGCCAACGCTATGTTGACCTTATCGTCAATAATGGTGTCAAGGATACATTCCTCAAGCGTGCCACCGTGCTCCGTACCTTGCGCCAGGTGCTTGACGATGCTGGATACACAGAAGTCGAGACTCCGACCCTGCAGAACATCGCCGGTGGCGCCTCGGCACGTCCGTTCATCACCCACTTTAACGCGCTGAACGTCGATATGTATATGCGCATCGCCACCGAATTGTATCTCAAGCGTCTGATTGTGGGCGGTTTTGAGGGTGTGTACGAAATCGGCAAGAACTTCCGCAACGAAGGCATGGATCGCACACACAATCCCGAATTCACATGCATGGAGCTGTATGTGCAGTACAAGGACTACAACTGGATGATGTCGTTCACTGAGCAGTTGCTAGAGAAGATTTGCATTGCCGTGAATGGCTCAACAGAAACAGTAATCGACGGCAAGACCATCTCGTTCAAGGCACCATACCGCCGTCTGCCCATCCTCGATGCCATCAAGGAACAGACGGGCTACGACCTGGACGGAAAGTCTGAAGACGAAATCCGCGACGTGGCCAAGAAACTGGGTATCGAGGTGGACGACACGATGGGCAAAGGTAAGCTCATCGATGAAATCTTTGGCGAAACCTGTGAAGGCACCTTTATCCAGCCGACATTCATCACCGACTATCCCGTCGAAATGTCACCGCTGACCAAGATGCACCGCTCCAAGGCTGGACTGACTGAGCGTTTTGAACTGATGGTTAACGGAAAGGAGCTGGCCAACGCTTACTCCGAGCTCAACGACCCCATCGACCAGGAAGAACGTTTCCAAGAACAGATGCGGCTGGCAGACAAGGGTGACGATGAAGCCATGATCATCGACCAAGACTTCCTGCGAGCCCTTCAGTACGGTATGCCTCCTACCAGCGGCATCGGCATTGGCATCGATCGTCTTGTCATGCTAATGACCGGACAGACAGCCATTCAGGAAGTGCTCTTCTTCCCACAGATGAAACCCGAGAAGAAGATGCCGAAGGACAGCGTCGAAAAATTCACTGCCCTCGGATTCAACTCTGACATCGTGCCTGTGCTACAAAAAGCTGGCTATAATCTTGTCTGTGACCTAAAGGACGGAAATGCTCAGAAGATTCAGCAGCAGATTGGCGAAATCCTCAAGAAGTATAAACTGGACATCCAGAAGCCTTCGGTGGATGAATTGACGCAGATCATTGCTAAAATCGGATAAGACATGCAATTCAAATCTTGTGGACGAGTAGCAATTATGGGAGGTGGCAGTTGGGCAACAGCCATCGCCAAGATTGTGCTGGCCCACGAAGACACCATTAACTGGTACATACGCCGCGACGACCGAATCGAAGAATTCAAGCGATTGGGGCACAATCCCGCCTATCTGACAGGACTTCACTTCGACACCAATCGCATCAACTTCTCCAGCGACATCAACGATGTGGTAAAGCGTTCTGACACACTCATCTTCGTCACACCATCTCCCTACATAAAGAGTCATCTGAAGAAGTTGAAGACAAACTTGCGTGACAAGATGGTCGTCACAGCCATCAAAGGCATTGTTCCCGAAGAAAATGTCACAGTCTCTCGATACTTTCAGAAGACGTATAATGTGCCCGAAGACCAGATTGCCAGCATCGGCGGCCCGTCGCATGCCGAAGAAGTGGCACTTGACCGTCTTTGTTACCTCACCGTCGGATGCCGCAGCATCGACAATGCACAAGTCATTGCCGACCTGTTGGCCTGCAAGACGGTGAAAGCCACAGTAAGCACCGACATTGAAGGTATCGAATATAGTTCAGTCCTCAAGAATGTCTATGCCATCGCAGCTGGCATCTGCCACGGACTCAAACTCGGTGACAATTTTCAGGCTGTACTCGTCAGCAATGCACTCCAAGAGATGAAGCGCTTCCTCCAAACCATCGAACCGTCCCCCGACCGCCACGTCAGCGACTCCGTCTATCTGGGCGACCTGCTCGTCACGATGTACTCCAACTTCAGCCGCAACCGCGTGTTCGGAACGATGATTGGACAAGGATACAGCGTCAAGACCGCCCAACTCGAAATGGAGATGATAGCCGAAGGATACTACGGCACCAAATGCATGAAGGAAATCAACCGGCACCAGCGTGTCAACATGCCCATCCTCGATGCCGTTTACAACATCCTCTACGAGCGCATCACACCCTCAGTCGAGATTAAGGTGCTCAGCGACAGCTTTAGATAATTAAAACAAAAAAAATTAAAATTATAAAAGATGCAACTCGACATTTCACGTGCTACCCAGTTCCTTCCCGCAGGAAAAGTAGCCAGCTTTGAGCCAGCTGTCAACCAGGCTCAACAAGCACTCGAACAAGGTACATGCCCTGGCAACGACTTTCTCGGCTGGCTCCACCTGCCCAGCGAGACAACGCCGGCATTCCTCAACGAAATCAAAAAGTCAGCACAAGTGCTCCGCGAAAACTGCGAAGCCGTAGTCGTAGCCGGCATCGGCGGAAGCTACCTCGGTGCACGCGCAGTGCTCGAAGCCCTTGGCGACAGCTTCTCGTGGCTCAAGCCCAGCGATAGCCCCCGCATCCTCTTTGCTGGAAACAACATCGGCGAAGACTACCTCGCCGAACTCATCGACTACCTCCACGGCAAGAAGTTTGGCGTCATCAACATCTCCAAATCAGGCACAACGACCGAGACAGCCATTACCTTCCGTCTGCTCAAGAAGATGTGTGAAGACGAACGTGGCAAAGACACAGCCCGCAAAGTCATTGTAGCCGTCACCGATGCCAAGCGCGGTGCAGCACGCACAACTGCCGACAAAGAAGGTTACCAGACCTTCGTCATCCCCGACAACGTCGGCGGCCGCTTCTCCGTACTCACCCCTGTAGGTTTGCTGCCCATTGCAGTGGCAGGCTACGACATCGACGCCCTCATCCGCGGAGCACAGGACATGGAACGTGCCACGGGCATCGACGTAGCCTTCTACCAGAACCCAGTCGCACAGTACGCAGCCATCCGCAACGCACTCTATCAGAGCGGAAAGAAAATCGAAATCCTCGTCAACTTCCAGCCTAAGCTCCACTACGTCAACGAGTGGTGGAAACAGCTCTACGGCGAGAGCGAAGGAAAAGACAAGAAAGGCATCTTCCCCGCAGCCGTCGATTTCTCCACCGACCTCCATTCCATGGGACAGTGGATTCAAGATGGCGAACGGACCATCTTCGAAACCGTCATCTCCGTCGCACACCCCAACCACGAACTCTCCGTGCCCAGTGACGAAGAAAACCTCGACGGACTCAACTTCCTCGCAGGCATGCGCATCGACCAGGTAAACCATAAAGCAGAACTCGGAACCCAGCTCGCCCACGTCGATGGCGGAGTTCCCAACATCCGCATCGAGATTGAGCGTTTGGACGAATACAACATCGGCCAGCTCATTTATTTCTTCGAGCGAGCTTGCGGCGTCAGCGGACTCGTACTGGGCGTTAACCCCTTCAACCAACCTGGTGTAGAGAACTACAAACGCAATATGTTTGCACTGCTCAACAAACCAGGCTACGAAGCCGAGAGTCGTGCCATCCAGCAAAGACTGCAGTAAGCACACCATCAAAAAGACCTTCAACGCGGATTACGCGGATTTCACGGAGAAATGCCGTGTAATCCGCGTAATTTTTTCTTAAAAAACGACAAACACAGACCATAATTCATTCTATTTTATACTTCTCTTCACGTTCAAAGTCCAAACATGTTGGTCGTCACTTTGGCTTCGCCGAACTTAGCCGCTTCACGGACTCCTTTGGGGAGATAAATCTCCCGTCGTCTCAAACAGCGCTACAATTTTGCGCGGTCGCTCGGGAATGCAAAACCGAAAAACTTTTATTGGTGTCCGGTAAAAGTTTTTATTGTTAAAGAAGTGGCTTTCAATCGCTGATTATATGCGATAGTGAGTTGCGTTTTCCAAAAGTAAGTCCCTAATCACTTATTATTCTGCAAATTCCATCGGCTGTCCGCTAAAACGAACTCATAAATGCGATATAGGCATCCCCATATTTTGCTTTTGGAAGCCTTTAACGGCTGACTATGGGGTAAAATAGTTCAATTGTATGGCTTTATTTCGTTATATAGAACGGCTGTCCGCTAAAAAAAGGATAGGAAGAATGGAGGGGGCTTACTTTTTGAAAATTGTGTCCACAATACCTATTTATCGGCACTGCGGACACATAATTTATCGATTTTCAACTTTTAGCGGACAGCAATAAAAAACTTTGTCTTTCGCTTTGTATTCCGCTCACTTAATCGTTACTTTGGCATCGCCGAACTTACTCATGCTCGGAAAAACTCAAACAAGTTTGGTTTTTCGCTCGCTTAATCGTAACTTTGCATCATGAAAACGAAGACGATTGACTGGAGCGGCGTCCGTGTAGCCATGTTCGACATGGACGGCGTTTTGTTTGATTCTATGCCGAACCACGCACGTAGTTGGAACCAGACAATGGCTCACTTCGGGATGAATCTGCCCGAAGACGAAGCCTATCTGCACGAGGGACGTACTGGCGCAGACACCATCAACATCGTCAGTCTGCGCGAACGTGGACGTCGGGCGACGGAGGAGGAAATCCGCGAGATATACCACTACAAGACGCAGATGTTCAGTGCGTTGCCCGAGCCGTCGGCCATGCCATACGCCCTCGATGTGCTGCGACGACTGAAACAGAAGGACATTCTGACAATGGTGGTGACAGGCAGCGGCCAGCGAACGCTGTTGGATCGTCTGCAACGCAATTTCCCAGGCATTTTCCTGCCGGAACTGATGGTCACGGCCTTCGATGTGACGCATGGCAAACCCGATCCTGAGCCCTACGTGATGGGATTGCACAAAGCAGCATCTTATCTCGGACGCAAGGTGAAGCCCATTGAGGCCGTTGTCGTTGAAAATGCACCGCTCGGCATTCAGTCGGGTGTGGGCGCCGGTGTGCAAACCATTGCGCTGAACACGGGACCGCTGCCCGACCGTGTGTTGCTCGAAGCCGGTGCCAGTTGGTTATTTCCGTCGATGCATGACCTTTACAACAACATACCATTATGACACGCTACCTCCGCATCCATCCCGCCGACACCGTGGCTGTGGCCATCACGCCTCTGAAGAGCGGCGACCTCATCACACTGGATGACCTTTCCTTTACGTTGACCGACGACATCCCTGCCGGTCACAAGTTCCTATTATATAATACGCGCGCGAGTGAGAACATCATTAAGTATGGCTACCCCATCGGTCATCTCACTACTGACAAACAACGTGGCGAGTGGATTGACGAACGTTGTCTGAAGACCAACTTAGACGGGCTGTTGGAGTACGATTATACTCCTGCCCCCCTCCACCCCACTGAATCAGGAGCAGGGACTCACACATTCCTCGGCTATCGCCGCAAGAACGGTGAGGTAGGCATCCGCAACGAGCTCTGGATTGTGCCAACGGTGGGATGCGTCAATGGCATCTGCCAACAGCTGGCAGCCGAATCGCCCTACCCTGTCGTGGCTTTTCCGCACAATTACGGCTGTTCACAGCTGGGTGACGATCACGAATCGACACGTCGCATCCTGCGCGACCTTGTGCTCCATCCCAACGCCGGCGGTGTGCTTGTGGTCGGATTGGGCTGCGAGAACAACCAGCCCGATGCATTCTGTGAACTGCTCGGCGACTACGACTCGCAGCGTATCCGATTCATGGTGACGCAACAGGTCGAGGGTGACGAGTTGGAAGAGGGACGACGTCTGCTTGACGAAATTCACGAAGTGATGCAGAACGATGTACGTGAGGAAATCCCTGTGAGCGAACTGCGCATCGGACTCAAGTGCGGAGGCAGCGACGGGTTCTCGGGCATCACGGCCAATCCTCTCTTGGGCCAGTTTAGCGACTGGCTGGTTGGGCAAGGCGGCACCACCGTCCTGACTGAAGTTCCGGAGATGTTCGGTGCCGAAACCATTCTGATGAACCGCTGCGCCGACTGTCGGCTCTTTGAACAGACGGTGGACCTCATCAACGACTTCAAGAACTACTATCTGTCGCACGGAGAACCTGTCGGCGAAAACCCATCGCCAGGCAACAAGGCCGGTGGCATCTCGACCCTCGAGGAGAAAGCACTGGGTTGCACGCAGAAGAGCGGAACGAGTGCCGTTCGCGGCGTGCTTGGCTATGGCGATCGCCTTAGCACACACGGCCTCAACTTGCTCTCAGCGCCAGGCAACGACCTTGTCGCCTCGACCGCATTGGCTGCTGCAGGCTGTCATCTCGTGCTATTCACCACGGGTCGCGGCACACCCTTCGGTACCTTCGTGCCGACAATGAAAATTTCGACCAACAGCGACCTTGCCCATCGCAAACCCACGTGGATTGACTTCGACGCTGGTGTACTGCTCAATGATGCGACATGGGACGACACACTTGGTTCGTTCATCGACAAGGTCATTGCAACCTGCAATGGTGCCCCCACATGGAACGAACGCAAACACTATCAGGAAATCGCCATCTTCAAGCGTGGGGTCACGCTATGAGTGATAAGTGAAAATTAAAAATTAAAGACGGACGATTGTTAAGTTGAAAGCACTCTCACCCATACTCCTGTTCCTCTGCCTTTACCTCGTTACCAGTCTTGTGGCGCATGACTTCTACAAGGTACCCATCACTGTGGCGTTCCTCATCAGCAGCATCTACGCTGTTGCCATTACCAAAGGGACAATGTCGCAGCGATTGGAAGTATTTGCCGAGGGAGTACGCAGCTCCGACATGATGCTCATGCTGTGGATTTTCTTGCTGGCAGGTGCATTTGCCGCTGGTGCCAAGCAGATGGGAGCCATCGATGCTACCGTTTCATTAGCCTTACGCAGCCTTCCATCTGCGTTCCTCCTGCCAGGCATCTTCCTCGCAGCTTGTTTCATCTCGCTGGCCGTCGGTACCAGTGTCGGCACCATCGCAGCTCTCGTCCCTGTGGCTGTAGGTATAGCCGACGAGGCAGGTCTCAGCCTACCCTTCGTCGTCGGCATCGTTGTGGGGGGAGCTTACTTTGGCGACAACCTGTCGTTCATCAGCGACACCACTATCGTCGCCACGCAGACACAAGGATGCCGGATGAGCGACAAATTTCGCGTCAATTCACGCATTGTCATACCCGCAGCCATCCTCATCCTGATGCTGTATGGCTGGGTCGGTCGCGACATCACGCCACCTGCCGACATTCCGGCTGTTGATTTCTGGAAAGTTCTCCCATATCTCGCTGTCATCCTGCTTGCCGTCTGTGGCATCCACGTCCTCATCGTCCTGCTCGTAGGCATTGTGTTGTGCGGAATTATCGGAATCATCGACGGCAGTTACGACCTCTTCGGCTGGTTCCAGGCCATGGCCGACGGCATGGAAGGCATGTCCGAACTGCTCATCATGACCCTGCTGGCGGCTGGCTTGCTTTCCGTCATCCGTCACAATGGCGGCATCCGGCTCATCATCGCCACGCTCACACGTCACATCCATTCCCAGCGAGGCGCCGAAACCACTATCGCCCTGCTCGTCTGTCTTGTCAATATATGTACTGCTAACAACACCGTGGCCATCATGACTGCCGGCCCCATAGCACACGACATCGCCCTGCGTTTCGGAGTCGATCCTCGCAAATCGGCAAGTCTGCTTGACACCACCTCCTGCTTCACCCAGGCCCTGCTGCCCTACGGTGCACAGATGCTCATCGCTGCTGGACTTGCTGCCGTCAACCCCATCAGCATTATTCCCCATCTCTACTACCCCATGGCTCTGGCTGTGGCAGTCGTGCTGTCGATTCTCTTTCTTTTTCCGAGAAAATACAGCCGTGGCAGCACACTGAGTCAGACCGCTGCACACATCGATGAAAATAGCAGTGCACACTGAATCTTTTTTCACTGCACAGTGAAAAAATTCGCAGTGCACTGCGGTGTAGAACGGGAGTGCACTCCGAAGAAATTGGGTGTGCACCGAAAATCAAACTAATGCGCACCACCATTTTGCACCATAGACAAACACATGGAAAGCCGTTACATTTTTTTGGAAGTCTATCCAGCAGACTTCTGTTTTTCGGCAAAATGTTTTTTCTTTCAAATTATTTATCGTAACTTCGCGGAAATATATCTCAAAAACATTCAAAATCCAACGTTATGAAAGCAAAAACATGGTTGCTGGCGGTTGTGGCAGCATTTTTTTCCACAACGATGTTTGCTCAATCTGCTCAAGAACAGCAAGTCGTAATCAACGGAACTGGGGTGCGTCTGCGCCTTGAACCCAACCTGAAGTGCGATTGGCTCAAAGACAGCAAAGGAGCTCCGACCTATCTTGCCAAAGGTGCTAAACTTCCTTTCAAGGGCGAGAGTGGCGACTTCTACATCGTTGAGTATCAGAACCGCACGCTCTATGTATCGAAGCAATATGCCTATCTGAGCAATGGGCAGGAGTCTCGGAATATTCAAACAAATCAAAACGTCCAGACCACGCCGAAAGCTCAAAATACTCAGAATGCACAGACGAAGGGACGGATGGTTGTACTCAATGGCACCAGTGTGCGTCTGCGCCTCGGATCGAGCACCAAGCACGAGTATCTAAAACGCCAAGACGGAAGCCCACGCTATCTGAATAAGGGTGCACGACTGGTATATCTAGGCGAAGAGGGCGACTTCTACAAATGTAAATTCGAGGGACAGACGGTTTACGTCTCGAAGCAGTTCTCTGTCCTGCAATGAATGAAGTAATCAAAATCAGGGGGGCACGCGTCAACAACCTGAAAAACATCAACGTTGACATTCCCCTCAACCAACTGGTTGTCATCACTGGTGTGTCGGGCAGCGGCAAGTCGTCGCTGGCCTTCGACACGCTCTATGCCGAGGGGCAGCGCCGCTATGTGGAGAGCCTCTCGACCTATGCCCGTCAGTTTCTCGGACGGATGAATAAGCCCGACTGCGACTTCATCGAAGGCATTCCGCCTGCCATCGCCATCGAGCAGAAAGTGATTGCCCGCAATCCCCGCTCAACGGTCGGCACCTCAACCGAGATCTACGACTACCTGCGCATGCTCTTTGCACGAGTAGGACATACGTTCTCGCCCATCAGCGGCAAGGAAGTGAAGAAACACTCCGTGGATGATGTGGTGCGCCGGATGTTGAAATACGACGAAGGGACGAGGCTGATGCTCCTGGCTCCCATCCATCTGCGCGAAGGCCACACGATGGAGCAGCAGAAGCAAATCTACGAACAGGAAGGATTTACACGCTTCGAACAGCTGGAGGGGACAGACTATCTCGTGGTGGATCGTCTCGTGGCACATAACGACCAAAGCACCATCGACCGCCTGATGGACTCGGCCCGTACTGCGCTGTACGAAGGCGACGGAGAGTGTGTGCTGTGGGAGCATGGAACGTCGAACCTCACGAAGTTCTCCACACGTTTCGAGGCCGACGGCATGACGTTCGAGGAGCCGAGCGACCAACTTTTCTCGTTCAACTCGCCTGCTGGTGCCTGTCCCGAGTGTGAAGGCTTTGGCCGCATCATCGGCATCGACGAAGACTTGGTGATTCCCGACCGCAGCCTCAGCGTCTATGACGGAGCCGTCGTGTGCTGGCGTGGCGAAAAGATGGGGGAATGGAAACGTGAGTTCATCCGACGTGCAGAGCTAACAGGCTTTCCAATCTTCACCCCCTACTACGAACTGACGCAGCTGCAAAAGGACCAGCTATGGCACGAAGGCGAAGTCTGTATCGATGCCTTCTTCGACATGCTGCGGCAGAACCAATACAAGATTCAGTACCGCGTGATGCTGGCGCGCTATCGTGGCAAGACGACGTGTCCAACGTGTCACGGTAGCCGTCTCAGAAAAGAGGCAAGTTACGTGAAGGTTGGTGGACGAACGATGATGGAATTGGTGGATATGCCTGTCAGCCAGCTGAAAGAGTTTTTCCGCACACTCCGACTGCCGAAAGCCGACGAGGAGGTGGCACGCCGCTTACTGACCGAAATTCGCAGCCGCCTGCAATTCCTGGTCGATGTAGGTCTGGACTATTTGACACTCAACCGCCTGAGCAACTCGCTGTCGGGCGGTGAGAGTCAGCGCATAAACCTTGCTACCAGCTTGGGCAGCAGCCTTGTAGGCTCGCTCTACATCCTCGATGAACCGAGCATCGGTCTGCACAGCCGTGATACACAGCGGCTGATTCACGTGCTGAAACAACTGCGCGACCTTGGCAATACAGTTGTTGTCGTTGAACACGACGAAGAAATCATGGACGCTGCCGACTACATCATCGACGTCGGTCCCGACGCAGGACGACTGGGCGGCGAGGTGGTCTGGGCAGGACGTCGTGGCGACATCAAGAAGGTGAAGACAAAGTTGCCAAGTCACACACTGGACTATCTGACTCATCGCGAGATAATTGCCATCCCCGAAAGCCGCCGTTCGTGGAATCGCTACATCGAAGTGAAAGGAGCGCGGCAGAACAACCTCAAGGGCATCGACGTACGCTTTCCGCTCAACGTGATGACCGTCGTGACGGGAGTGTCGGGCAGTGGAAAGAGCACGCTGGTGCGCGACATACTCTACCGTGCGCTGAAGCGTCAAATGGACGAAGTGTGCGACCGCCCAGGACAGTTTTCGTCACTCGAAGGCGACGTGGATGCTGTGAAGCGGGTGGAATTTGTCGATCAAAACCCTATCGGCACCTCTACACGCAGCAATCCCGTCACCTACATCGGTGCCTACGACGAAATCCGCCGACTGATGGCCGACCAACAATTGTCGCGTCAGATGAACTATACACCCGCCTACTTCTCGTTCAATGCCGACGGCGGACGTTGCGAGGAATGTAAGGGTGAAGGCACCGTGACAGTGGAGATGCAATTCATGAACGACCTCGTGCTGGAATGCGAATCGTGCCACGGCAAACGTTTCAAGCAGGATATCCTCGATGTGAAGTTCGAAGGACAAAGCATCTACGACATCCTGAACATGACCATCAACCAGGCTGTCGAATTTTTCACAGAACATAAGCAGAAGAAAATCGTCGACAAGATGAAGCCCCTGCAGGATGTTGGCCTCGGCTACATGAAGTTAGGACAGAGTTCGTCAACTCTTTCCGGCGGTGAAAGCCAACGTGTGAAGTTGGCCTATTACCTCAGCCAGGAGAAGACGCAACCCACGCTCTTCATCTTTGATGAACCGACCACGGGTCTGCACTTCCACGACATCCGTCGTCTGCTCCAAGCCTTCGACGCCCTCATCAGCCGTGGCCACACGGTACTCATCATCGAGCACAACATGGATGTCATCAAGTGTGCCGACCATGTCATCGACCTCGGTCCGGAAGGTGGCGAAGCCGGTGGCAATCTCATCGTATGCGGCACCCCAGAGCAGGTTGCACAAGAAGCAACCTCCTACACTGGGCAGTTCTTGAAAGAGAAAATGTCTGATGTTAATCGAACTATTAAAAATTAGAAATGAAACCATGAAACCCATCCTATTGCTATTCTTGACGCTACAGGCTACACTTTTCACACTACACGCCCAAGAATTTGAAACTCATTTCGATGGCCGCACTCTGCGCCTCGACTACATCTTTGCCGGCGACAGTGTGGCACAACATATCTATTTTCACAAAGCCTACTCGATGCCAGTGTGGGCTGGACGTCGCAGCCGAATGGCTGAGAAACTGCTTCAGGGCAACGGACAAATCACAGTCAGCGACCCCGTCACACACGATGTGCTCTACGTCAACACCTTCTCTACCCTGTTCCAAGAATGGCAGGCAACCGACGAAGCTAAACACGTGCAGCGCTCCTTCCCCACGAGCTATCTCGTGCCATTTCCCAAGCATCCCGTCGATGTCAGCGTCACACTCACCGACTTCCACAACCGTGTGACCGCTAGTCTCACCCATCGCATCGACCCAGCCGACATCCTCATCCGACCGCTCGGCGGGTCTCCTTCTGCACAGCCTCACTACGTACTTCGTAGCGGCGACGTAGCAGACTGTGTCGATATCGCCATTCTCGCTGAAGGCTATACCGAGCAAGAGTTGCCCAAGTTCTACACCGACTGCCAACGTGCCGTCGATGCCATCTTCAGCCACGAGCCCTTTTCCTCGATGAAGGCTCGCTTTAACGTCGTTGCCGTGGCAGCAACCTCACAAGGCAGTGGTCCCAGCATTCCACGACTGGGACAGTGGAACAGTACACCTGCCGGCAGCCACTACGATACCTTCTACACCGACCGCTACCTCATGACAAGCGAGATTCACCGCATCTACGACCAGCTTGCCGACGTACCTTTCGAACACATCATCGTCATGGTCAACTCATCGACCTACGGCGGTGGCGGCATCTACAACCAAATTACGCTCTCAACCTCCGATCATTCCACCTTCAAACAAGTGCTGGTACATGAGTTTGGACATGCTTATGGCGGACTGGGCGACGAATACGATTACGGCGACGACATGGCAAATATGTATAATGCGGAAACCGAGCCATGGGAACCCAACCTCACCACGCTCGTCGATTTTGCCTCGAAGTGGCAGGATATGCTGCCCGCAGGTACAGCCATTCCAACGCCCAAGGCCGACATTCCAAACTTCCGCTATGCCCACACTGCCGACGAATGGGCACAAATCAACGCAGCCACACAGCGTGTAGGTGTCTTTGAAGGGGGCGGCTACCAGACGCACGGCGTCTATCGTCCTGCCCAGGAATGCCGCATGAAAATCAATGAAGTGGAGCACTTCTGCCCTGTCTGTGACCGCGCTATCCGACGCATCACAGAGTTCTATACAGCCAAGTGAGTATTAGAAATTAACGACCACCCAACCTCTCCCAAGGAAAGAAGTTCGGACCGGCAGGCTTTTAATTTTCAATTTTTAATTTTTAATTCCTCTTATCCTCCACCTTCAGGTGCTGGTATTTCTCTTTTGGAAAAACAAACATATCGTCGCTGATTCCTCCGCTGCGGAACTGAGAGATATGCACCGTGGCATGCAGCAGACTCACTTTCACACGCACCCGCTTAGGTGCAAACGTGTGGCGATCAATCAACACACGCAACTCGTTCACACCCTTCAGCTTCGACGATTTCAGCTTCAGCGTGAGCAACAGCCCATCCTTGTCGTCGGCAATGCTATAGTTATAGTTGTCGGCAACAAACTTGAACTTGCTGGCATACTTATCCTTGCGCTCGTCGTTAGCATCATAAATCTGCACCTCTTTCTTCTTGACGACGTAGCAAGTCACACCATCGTTCCAGGCTTTGCTGTTTTCCGACTCATAACGGCTCATCTTTCCTTTCATCCAAATCGTACCCTCAGCCTTGTAAAGTCCGATAAGATTCACCTTGTAGTGCAACGTAGACCCTTGTGGACCAAACACAAGGTTCCATGTTTTGTCGAAGATTTCGCGAGCCTGACGCGCATTCGGTGTCTGAGCGTAGGAAGTGAAAAGCGAAAAGTGAAAAGCGAAAAGTGCTAACGCCAGCAATCGCATACCGTAATATGAATTATAAAGAATGAATTATAAAGAATAGCTTGCATTCACGATGATAGACGACGCAGCCAAATGATACTTGCCATACGTCACACCCAGTTTGAACTTCTTGATTCCGATACCGCCACCGATACTGAAACCGGCCCAGTGACTCGAATCAGCCACCTTCATCTCGTAGCCGCGACGGAAGTTATAACCCAGACCAATCCAAGTCTGAGCCGAAGGAAACACCTCGGCACCCAGGCTCACATGGTTCCAGAAACGTTTGCTGCCATTTACCACCTTGCCAGCGGCCGACGTATAATACTCCGACTTCCAATGCGTCAAGTCCTGCAGACCGATTGAGATACGAATGGGCGCATTGACAAATTCCTTGCTAATACCCATCGCCAAGTTGAACGGCATCTTCTGACGTTCTTCATGTAGCGTCTTCACCTGACCACCCAAGTTCTGCGCTACGATGCCAAACGAGAAACCACGTTCCTCATCATAGTAGTTCAGACCAAGATCAACACACAGACCCACCGACTTATACTCACCATAGTTCGACAGCAAGACCTTACCCTGCACACCACCCGACCAGGTGTCAGTCAGCAGATACGTGTAGCCGCCCTGCACACCGATGTCCGTCGCCTTGAACTTACCCAGTTCCTCCATCGCAGCAGTCGTCTCGGTCATCTCACCATAGTTGAGCACCTGAGCACCGACCGCCCACGTACCGCGTTCGCCAGCCTGCTTAGCAAAAGCCGCCGACATCTTCGTGCCACTCGCCATGTAAGTCATGAAGTTGAAGTTCAACGTCTTGTCCGTCACGTTGGCCAGCAGCGCAGGATTCGTAAACATCAGCGTCACATCGTCCTCAACCATCGACACGTTGTTACCACCCACCGCAGCCGAATGAGCCGAGATGGGGATGTTCACAAACTCATACGCCGTCGTTCCCGTCTGAGCGTAAGAAGTGAAAAGCGAAAAGTGAAAAGCGAAAAGCGCTAACGCCAGCAGTCTTTTATTTTGCATTACTAATCCTTAATTTCAGCATAATATTCATCCACGAGTCGCTTCGCAGCCACGAATGACGTCACCTGCCCGCCCAGCACCTGCTGTTCGGTCGGTCCAATCAACTCGCGAATTCTCGGATTAAAGTAGAACCCGTTGCGCAGCTGCTCGTTGATACTCTCATACATCCAGTACTTCGCCTGCTCGTTGCGGCGGTACTGGAAAAAGCCCGTCTCCTTCACATGGTCGATATAGCGGCCTATCATGTCCAGCACCTCGTCGATGCCCAACTCGTAGAAACCACTGTAGCAACGCACCTCGGGCACCAGACCGCTCTCGGGCAGAGGAAACAAATGGAGGGCATTGCGGAAGTGAGAGGCAGCCAGCTCTGCACGATCCACGTTGTCGCCATCCGCCTTATTGATCACGATGCCGTCGGCAATCTCCATGATACCACGTTTGATGCCCTGCAACTCGTCGCCCGTACCAGCCAGTTGAATCAGCAGGAAGAAGTCCACCATCGAGTGGCAAGCCGTCTCGCTTTGCCCCACCCCCACCGTTTCGACAAACACATGGTTGTATCCAGCAGCCTCACACAGGATAATCGTCTCGCGCGTTTTCCGAGCCACACCACCCAAGCTGCCAGCCGTCGGCGAAGGACGGATAAACGACTTTGGATGGACAGCCAGCTTCTCCATGCGTGTCTTGTCGCCCAGGATGCTACCCTTCGTCTTTTCGCTCGAAGGATCGATAGCCAGCACCGCCAGTTTGCCACCCATGCGGTCGAGCAGGTGCACACCCAGAGCGTCGATGCTCGTACTCTTGCCCGCACCAGGCACACCGCTGATGCCCACACGCACCGAGTTACCACTGTAAGGTAAGCACTTCTCAATCACCTCCTGCGCCACCACCTGGTGTTCCGGCAGCGTACTCTCCACCAGCGTCACCGCCTGGCTCAGCCGAGTCACGTCGCCACGCAGAATCCCCTCCACATATTCACTGACCGTAAACAGCACCTGTCGGCGCTTACGCATCTGCCGCAGGTAAGGGTTCACCGACTGCGGCTGCTCCACACCTGCATTCACCTGCAGGCCCGCATACTCCACGCTATTTTCGGGATGTTCCATTTGCGGAACGCGATTCGTAGTTTCCATCAATCATATAAACGAGAAAAACGCTACAAAATTACATAGAATCCGCCACATAACAAACTTTTCCCCGCATTTTCCGCAAATTCTACCCCTCGGCACATCACATTTTGTGCACTCACACACTCCGTACTACATCGCCGCAGCGCCAAACAAAATCACAGCACCGCCAGTTTCACCGCTCAGTGCAGCGCCAAGAAAATTTCCGTGCACTGCCAGTGAACCTGGCACTGCACTGCGGTGACGCTCAGCACACACTATAAATTGAGAAGATGTTTGTCTGCAAAAAAAATGAAAAAACAGAAAAATATTGCAAAGCCGACTTTGCAATTCGGACTTTTTTACGTAACTTTGCGGCCAATAACGTACAAAACTGTTTTTTCCGGAAATGGAATCGTTTTTTAGAACGCACAAGTATCTGGTTGAACACCTCCAATCGACGGTGCGTCGCGACCTGATGGACGACATCAACTGGAGAGACCGCATGATCGGTATCAAGGGTGCGCGTGGTGTGGGCAAGACGACATTCCTGCTGCAATATGCCAAGGAGAACTTCTCGCCCGACGATCATTCGTGCCTGTATATCAACATGAACAACTTCTACGTGCAGAACATCGGCATCACGGAGTTTGCCGGTGAGTTCTACCACGACGGTGGCAAGGTGCTGCTCATCGACCAGGTGTTCAAGCAGCCGGAATGGAGCCAGCAGCTGCGGGAGTGCTACGAACGCTACCCTGGACTGAAGATCGTGTTCACGGGGTCGAGCGTCATGCGTCTGAAAGAGGAGAATCCCGAGTTGAACGGCATTGTGAAGCCGTACAACTTGCGCGGTTTCTCGTTCCGCGAATTCCTAAACCTCAAGACAGGACTTCGACTTCCGAAATACTCGCTGCAAGACGTTCTGGAACATCACCGCGCCATTGCGGAGGAGATTACGAGGGTGGCGGACCCACGCCGCTATTTCCAGGACTACTTGCATCACGGCTTCTATCCGTTCTTCCTCGAGAAACAGAACTACAGCGAGAATCTGCTGAAGACGATGAACATGATGATCGAGGTGGACATCTTGCTGATTAAACAGATTGAGCTGAAGTACCTGACAAAGATAAAGCAACTATTCTACCTGCTCACGATGTCAGGCTCGACGGTGCCCAACGTGAGTCAACTGGCTCAAGAACTGGGTATGAGCCGAGCCACGGTGATGCACTACATCAAGTATCTGGAGGAGGCACGGCTGGTGAACATGATTTACGCCCGAGGCGAGGAGTTTCCCAAGAAACCTGCCCGTGTGCTGTTGCACAATTCCAACCTCATGTACAGTTTCTACCCCAAGCGTTTCGACGAGCATGACGTGCAGGAGACTTTCTTCTGCAACACAATGTGGAAGGACCACAAGGTGAACAAGGTGGGCAACATCGGCTCGTTCCTCATCGACCAGCAGCACGAGTTCCGCATCATTGAGCATGCGACTAAGCTGAAGAGCAAGTCGAAGACACTGTTTGCAGTGAATCAGTGCGATGTTGGCGACGGTAATCAGATTCCGCTCTGGCTCTTCGGGTTCTTGTATTAAAAAGTGAAAAGCGATTTCTTCGAAAAGTGAAAAGTGAAAAGTGAAAGTTTCGGATGTTAGGATAACCCACGCAGAGGCGCAGAGAGCGCAGAGTTTTATGATACAGAATAGATACATTTGCGCTACGCAGAGACGCAGCTAAAGCTGCGAGAGCGCAGAGGCCTCCGCGGCCTCGCAGCTTTAGCTGCGTCTCTGCGCAGAACTTATAATGGGTAATGAGATTCGTCTCTGCGCACTCTGCGCCTCTGCGTGATGATACATACGAAACTTATATTAAAA
>Ga0310691_10000987_pt1 | contig 47312 bp, 43 predicted proteins | sample 176DNAGHGlowgp2_FD_203887 | JGI IMG/M metagenome (GOLD analysis project Ga0310691, IMG submission 203887) | Sheep rumen microbial communities from Palmerston North, Manawatu-Wanganui, New Zealand - 1766 DNA GHGlow gp2 (v2) (version 2) | ecosystem: Host-associated > Mammals > Digestive system >... | reverse complement strand
CGACGGCAACAAATACTTCGCTCACACGCTCAATAATACAGTTGTTGCTCCTCCGAGAATGCTCATCGCGTTCCTCGAGAACAACCTCAACGAGGACGGCTCTATCCGCATACCCAAGGCGCTCCAGTCCTATATGCGCAAGGACATCATCAAGGTTCCCGAAAAGAAGTAACAGATATAAAGAAAGCGGCTGCAAGTTTTGTACTTGCAGCCGCTTTCTCATGTTAGGAAAGGTCGGGTGTAAAGAAATGGAAGTCTATTTGTCGAGCATTTGTGTATCTGCCTGCTTTGCCGCTGCGCAAAGGCAGAATGAAAATAATGAGACTGTCCCGCCTATGAGGACTCCTATCGCCATCTCTATCACAGAACTCACCTCTTTCACTTGTAATTTTTTCACGTTCATCTTTTTCTGCCTATATTATGGAACACTTTTCTTAAAATAGTCTTAAAAAATACTACGTTTTTCAAATTTTTTTGCGGATATTACAAAGAGTAAATCATATACTTGATAGTGAGAAATTCAGCCCGCTTCCTTCAACGAAAAAAGCGGGCTACTGAGCTGAAAATTTACGGTTCGTATTTAGTAACCTGAGAATCCGTCAGAGGGGACTCCCCTCCGTCGCCCCACTTTGCCGCCACACACAGGCACATTGCGAGGACTCCGACGCTTCCGCCGAAAATGCTGCCGAGAATGAATCCGAGCATAATATCACCTCTTTGTTATATTATGCCCGAGAAATTTTGATGTAAACATTTTTTTTGCGGCACTGTTTCGGCAGAGCCCTTGCTTGATATTGTCATGATTCTGTGCTATAATACTCACATAGTATCATCACGGAGGTGCAAAATGGCGAATATCCTTCTCGTCGAGGACGACCTGACCCTCAGCGGCAGCATCGCTCTCGCGCTCGGCTCGGACGGGCACAGCGTAATACAGGCTTATTCGGCTGATGAGGCGGAGGCTCGTCTCGCGGAGGCTGACATCGTCCTGCTCGACGTCTCGCTCCCCGACAGAAGCGGCTTTGAGCTCTGCAAGTCAATACGCTCGACCTCCGATATACCGATAATCTTCCTGACCTCCTTCGACGAGGAGGCAGATATCCTGCGCGGGCTCGACCTCGGCGGCGACGACTACATCACCAAGCCTTTCCGCCTGAAGGTACTGCTCTCGCGCGTGCGTGCCGTACTGCGGAGATGTACCGTGGAAGTCCCCGATATGGAGCTGACCGCGGTGGAGCAGAAGCTGCTCGAGTACCTCATGCTCAACCGCGAGCACTTCCTCACGCGTGAGCAGCTTCTCGCCTATCTGTGGGACTCAAAGGGCTGCTTCGTCAACGACAATACCCTCTCCGTCAACATCAGCCGCCTGCGCGACAAGCTGAAAGAGCACGGCAGAGGTCAGATAATCACCAAAAGAGGTGTTGGCTACAAATGGACAGAACAGACAAGCTGATAAATAACCGCGAGCCGAGGCGTATGCTGCTGATGTTCGCGGTCATACTTTTATTGTTCGCAGGAGCATGGTACCTGCTCTCGGGCGTGATTGCGGACGCCGCCATGCAGGAGCGTATAAACGGAGCCCTCGCTTTCAGCGCAGGACAGCGCTTCACCGACGTCCCCGACGAGGACTGTATCGCGCACGGTGCGGAGCTCGCGCAGGGCTACGGCGTGACTGCGGACATGAGCCCGCGCCTCATGGGAGGCTACGGCGAGCTGAGAATGAAGGTATTCTTCTTCGGACTCGGAGCCTTCGCGGCGGCTGACCTGCTTTGGCTGATATTCGGACTTTCCCAGCTCTTCCGCGTGTACAGCGGCATAGAGCGCGTCCGCGTGCAGTGCCTTGACCTCTCGGAGCGGCTCGGCAGCACGCCCGCCGTCATCGGCGACGATATGAGCTGCGTGCGGCGGCTCTCGGACAGCGTCGCCGTGACCTCACGGCGGCTCGGGCACATCAACTCCCAGCTCACCGACGCAAAGAACGGTCTTGCGGACTTCCTCGCCGACCTCTCCCACCAGCTCAAGACCTCGCTCGCTGTGATACGCCTCAACAGCGACATACTCGCGGAAGTGGACGACCTCCCGACTGAGCGCCGCAGACAGCTCACGGACGAGATGACGGGCAACGTCGACGGCATGGAGGAGCTCGTCCTCGCGGCGCTGAAGCTCGCCAAGCTCGACGCAGGGGTGGTCGAATACGAAATGAAGCCGCAGTCCCTCGCGGAGACGTGCAGCGAGGCGGTCAAGCGCATAGCTCCGCTGCTGCGTGAGAGCGGCATTGCGGCGGAGGTGAGCTGTCCCGATATAGAGTTCGCGCACGACAGGGCGTGGCTCTGCGAGGCTGTCGAGAACATCATCAAGAACGCGGTCGACCACTCCGAATGCTCGCAGATTCGCGTGGAGGCGGAGGCTCTGCCGTCGGCGGTGAGGCTGTCCGTCAGCGACAACGGCAGGGGTATCCCGCAGGAGCAGATACCGCGGCTGTTCGAGCGCTTCGGCAGGGCGACAAAGGGTCGCAGTATGACGAGCGTAGGCATAGGACTGTCAATAGCGCGGAAAATAGCCGTCGCGCACGGCGGCGACATCACCGTCTACTCCGAGGAGGGACGCGGGACAAAATTTGTGATGACCTTCATTTTGTAACTTTAGCGTAAGATTACTGTGCTACAATGACCTCATAAAGAAAGGAGGTCTATTTATGGACAACAACATTATCATCAAAACCGATTCGCTTTTCAAGCAGTACGGCGAGGGCGAGACAAAGGTAATGGCGCTCGACAACGTCAATATGGAGATTCGGCGCGGGGAGTTCGTCGCCGTCACGGGCGAGAGCGGCAGCGGCAAGACCACTCTGCTCAACGTCATCGGCTCGCTCGACACGCCCAACTCGGGCAAGGTCTATTTCAATGGCGACGAGATGACGCGGAAGTCCGACAACGAGCTCTCGACCTACAGGCGGCGCTCTATCGGCTTCATATTCCAGAGTTACAACCTCATTCCAGTGCTCAATGTCGAGGAGAACATTGTGCTTCCGCTAAATCTCGACAGTACCGAGCCCGACATGGCGTACCTCAATGAGCTGCTCGAGCTGACGGGTCTGACGAGCAAGCGCAGGAGCTACCCGAGCGAGCTCTCGGGCGGTCAGCAGCAGAGGGTAGCCTTTGCGCGCGCGCTGATACACAAGCCCGAGCTCATACTTGCGGACGAGCCCACGGGCAACCTCGACAGCAGGAACTCCCGCGAGATAATCGAGATACTCAAAAGCTCGATACGCAAGTACGCGCAGACGCTCATCCTCATCACGCACGACCTGTCCATTGCGGCGCAGGCTGACCGCATTTTCCGTATGCAGGACGGCATCCTCACGGAAAGCGAGGGGACGCTGAAATGAAACACCTTTTCAGACTTGCGCTCAAATATGTGACGCGGCAGAAGCTCCGCACGGCGCTGATGTTCCTGAGCGTGGCGCTGTCGGTGTTCGTGCTGAACACCTTCCTCGTGTACACCTCGAGCACGATACGCTCGATACGCAACGCTGTCGTCGAGGAAAACGGCGAGTGGGAGGCTAATATCAGCGGCGTGCTCGACGCCTGCGCGAACGGCGAGTCCGAGACCGTGAAGTCCGCGGCTGAGGCGGCTGAGATAATCTCCGACCACGTCGCCGTCGACAAGTATTACCTCTACGTTTTCGACTCGTATGAGTTCGGCATCATGCAGGACCCGAGCGGACCTGTCGGCTTCTTTGATATCGAGCTCGACAACGGCTATAAAAACCGCGTAACGAACGTTTTTCGCTCCACGCGCGTCGGCAACCTTGAGCGCGGAAGCCACAACTGGTTCGTCCCTGCTGAGACGAAGGAAGGGCTTGCTCCCGACGAGATACAGGCTCCGAAGTGGATACAGGACGCAGGCTATGAGGTCGGCGATACGATAACGATAACGATAACTCCCGAAATGGGCACGCTCGACGAGAACGCCGAGCCAATGCTGACGATACGCAAAAAGCTCGCCGAGATGAATGCGGAATCGGACGAGTTCTACTACGTCATAGACGGCGAGGAGGTGGACAACACCGCCCGCAACGGCAGAAGGCTCTCGAAAATGAGCCTGATAAGCCTCATTGACACCTACTCCGACATGAGCACCATCGAGCTCAAAGACCGCGAGCTGAGCACGCCTGTCACATTTACGGCTAAGATAGCGGCTTTCGACACCTCGGATTTTGGCAGCTCTAAAATAAGAATGTGGCTCTCGACCGCGTTTGATACCACCGTTGACCTCTCGCCGCTGAACAGCTCGCCGTTCCCGTTCAACCGTGATAACAGGGGCGTATGCCATATACTCACCAACCCGAACACCCCGTTCGAGTACAATATGGAGCTCCTGCTGAAAGACCTCGGCTTCACGGACGATAACGCCTACGACGACTTCAAAAACGCGATGCACGGCTATGGCATAGAGCTCAACACGCCCTATATGCTGACCTCGTTCAGGAGCATCGACGGCATAGGCAAGGCTGTTCCGTACATCGGCGCGTACCTGATACTGCTCCTCATCGTGTGGTTCTTCTCGCGCTTCATCATCGACAACGCCTTCGAGATATCGGTGCAGGAGCGCAGTGTGCAGTTCGCGGCTCTGCGCGTCATGGGAGCCTCAAAGGGGCAGCTCGCTACTCTCGTTTTCACGGAGGGGCTCTTCTACGCGCTGACGGCTCTGCCGCTCGGCATGGTGACTTCGGCTCTCGCGTGCAGATACGTGTTCAGCTCGCTCAACAGCATAGGCTTTGACGTGCTCGAATTCTACGCGAGCCCCGTTACTCTGCTGATATGCGCGGCGCTGTGTCTTGCGGGCATATTCATCTCCACCTACACCTCAGCGATGTGGGCGTCGAGGAAGCTCTCGCCCGTGGAGGCGCTCAACTACGGCAAGCCCAAGAGCAAAAAGAAGTCCAAGCGCAAGCACAAGGAAAAGAAGTCCAGGCTCAATCTCAGCTCCAAGCGCTTCATGGTGCGCTACACGTTCAAGAATATCCTCCGCACCAAGCGCCGCTTCCTGATATCATCGGTGGCTATGGGGCTCGGAGTGCTGATATTCACCATCTGCTTACAGCTCGGAGCGTCGCTGTATGTGGAGCTCCGCGAGGAGATAGACCTCAACGAGCCGCGCTCCGACTTCTACGTCCACACCGACGCTCTCCGCATCGACGACATCGAAAAGGAAGTCATGGACAGCGGCTATTTCTCCTATGCGAAGTACCAGTGCCACGCCGGCGCATACTTCGAGAGGAAGGAGCTCGAAAAGCTCGGCAAGAGCAACCTCGAGGCTATGTCGGCTATGGGCTCGGGCAGCCAGTTCGGTCACTCTGTCAACATCAATACTATGAACAAGGGCGAGTTCGAGTACAAGCTCGATAGCCTCGCCGATTTCAACGTCTCAGGCGATAGGAAAGCAAGCTATGCGGACGTCCTCGGCATGAGCTATGAGGAGTTCGAGGCAATGGGCAAGCCCGTGCTGCTACTCCCGCAGAGACATCATGAGGACTCGACCGATTACGGCTACGGCTACGAGGCTTTCTCCGAGCCCATGACCTTCACCGACGCCGAAAAAGGTATAGAGATTGAGATAGCCGGCATAGCCCATTGCGGCTACAATAACGTTATCCTCATGCCGATGAGCTATGCGAAGGAGCTGCTCAACAGCGGAATGAATATGTACGCGAATATGTACCTGACCGTCAGGGACTCCGACAGCTACCCCGCCGCAAAGAAGGCGCTGAATTCAGTGCTGACGGAAAGCGACACTGTCTACGACGAGTTCAAGACGGGCACGGGACTGTTGGACTTCATCAAGACCATTGTCGAGATAGCTGTGATATTCATGCTCTCGATATGGCTCTGCGGCATCGTCTCGATGATGAACACGATAAACACCAGCGCCCTCAACCGCAGTCGGGAGCTCCTCATGATGAGGGCGGTCGGCATGACGCGCAGGCAGCTCACGGGGACAGTCGTGCTTGAGAGCCTGCTGTTCTCGGCGGTGTCGGCGGTCGGCGGCACGCTCGTCAGCGTGGTCGGCTACCAGCTCATAATGCGCTTCGTTTTAGAGCGCACGGAGTTCCACTTCGGTGTCATCACGCTCGTGATATCTGCGGCTCTGAATGTTGTCATCGCATTCATCGCGGCTCTGCCCGCGGTACGGACGCTCAATCACTCGGTCAGCAAATAGTAATATCTTACCCTCCGTTTTATCTGCGGGGGAGCATGAAACAGCGGCGGGCTCATCGCCGCTGTTTTTGTTTTTTCTGTCGGAGCACGGAGCAAATCATGGCGGTTCGGCGGCTTACAGTGTTGAAAGTGTCGAAAGTTCTACACCTCCCCCGTGCTCCGTCAACAGCTCATACCCGCCGATTTTTCGGGCAGGGGAGTGGGGGAGTGGGCTGAACTCTCAACCGCTTTCCACCGTCTCGGCGGCTCTGATACCGCAGCTTTATCCTGTGAAAGTGAGGACTGGTGTTCCACGTGGAACAATCAATGTTTGACAATTTGGCGGCGTCGTATTATAATATAAAATGATGACATGAATAAAACAAGGAGGAAGCCATGGGAGATAGTAGAGTCAACAAGGGTCACAGCAGATTGATATTGCCGAAGGACTACTGCGTCGTCGATATCGAGACGACGGGTCTGTCTCCGTCGGACTGCGAGGTGATAGAGCTCTCGGCTGTGAGATACCGACAGCTCAAAAAGATAGACAGCTTTCACACGCTCGTGAAGCCCGAGAAGGGGATACCCGCTCTCATAACGAACATAACAGGAATAACGAACGAGATGGTCGAGGATGCCCCGCCGATATCCGACGCGATACTTGACTTCAGCAAATTCATAGGCGAGGATATCCTCGTCGGCTACAACGTCAACTTTGATGTCAATTTCATCTACGACGCGCTGCTCGAATGTCACGGGGTGTATTTCAGGAACGATTTCGTGGACGTGCTGAGATATGTGCGGAAGGCTCTGCCCGAGCTCGAGTGCAAGACGCAGACAAAGGTAGCCTCGTATCTGAAGCTGCCCGTGAAGGGGGCTCACCGCGCGGACGTGGACTGCGAGATATGCAACGGCATCTACATGAGAATGAGACGAAGAAAAGCCGTGACCGAGTGGACAAAAGGAGAGGGCGAGAAGAAATGAGCGGTATTTCCCGCGAGGAGCTTTTGCGCTTTGCAGCTCTGACGTACGGCACCGAGCCCGAATACCTCTGGGAGTCTACTCCTGATGCGGCAGTGCTTCGCCACAGCGAGAACCGCAAATGGTACGCTATAATAATGAGGATACCCGCGGACAGGCTCGGGCTGGAGAGCTCCGAGCGCGTCGACATCGTGAATGTCAAGTGCGGAGCGATGATGACGGGCTCGCTGCTGATGTGCGAGGGGATATTTCCCGCGTATCACATGAACAAGGAGCGGTGGGTGTCTCTGCTGCTCGGCAGCAGCGCCGACAGAGAGCAGGTAGAGGCGCTCCTGCGGCTCAGCTACGAGAACACTCTCGGCGAGCCGAAGGCAAAACGGCGGAAGGAACGGATATGATTCAGGGGAATATCATACGAGCGGCAAGCTGAGTACGGTGCTCTTCTTTGACATTTCCCGCAAAATATGTTATAATGATAGAACCAACCTATCTGACAGGAGGTCAAATATGAGAAAAATTATGATAGCTTTGCTGTGTGCGGCTCTCTGTGCGGGAGCAGTTTCCTGCAACGGCGACGACAAGCCCGCAAGAAAGCGCTCCACGTCCGTGACGGTGCAGAGCGAGGAGACTACACAGCCCGCTTCCAAGAATGACTACGTCCCCGTGTCTGTGGACGGACTTGATGTCCTCTACACGGGCTGGATAAAAATGCCGACGGGCAAGGAGTACATCAATATCTTCAATTCGCCCAATGACAAGTACCTCAACGGCTACGCCTACCCCGATTTCCCTGCCGAGGTCTACAAGGAGGAGGGCGATTGGCTGCTCGTCAAGACAAAGGACGTCGTAGGCTATATCCCCAAGACCAACTTCACGACAGAGGCTCCCGCAGTAGAGGGTCACGTCGGAAAATAACGGAAAGAGGTAAAACAAATGAACAACGTAACAAAAGACATCTTCTACATCGGAGTAAACGACCGCGAGCTCGACCTTTTTGAGGGACAGTACGACGTGCCCAACGGCATGGCGTACAACTCCTATATGATAGCCGATGAAAAAATAGCCGTGCTCGATACGGTCGACAAGAATTTCTCCGAGCAGTGGCTCGCCAACCTCAAGGAAGCTCTCGGCGGCAGACAGCCCGACTACCTCATAGTCCAGCACGTCGAGCCCGACCACTCCGCAAATATCGGCGCTTTCCTCAAGGAGTTCCCGAATGCGGCTGTAGTCGGCAACGCCAAGACATTCGCGTTCATCTCCGCATTCTATCCCGACGTTGTTATCACGAATAAAATTGAGGTCATGGAGGGCAACAAGGTCCCGCTTGGCAGGCACGTGCTCAGCTTCGTTTTTGCTCCGATGGTGCACTGGCCCGAGGTCATGATGACCTACGACAGCACCGACAAGGTGTTCTTCTCCGCTGACGCGTTCGGCAAGTTCGGGGCGCTCGACGCTGACGAGGACTGGGCTTGCGAGGCGAGACGCTACTACTTCGGTATCGTCGGCAAGTACGGCGTGCAGGTGCAGGGACTGCTGAAGAAGGCGGCGGCGCTCGATATCAGCATCATCTGTCCGCTCCACGGACCTGTGCTCACCGAAAACCTCGGCTATTACCTCGGCCTGTACAATACGTGGTCGAGCTACGGCGTAGAGTCCGAGGGCGTGTTCATCGCCTACACCTCCGTTTACGGCAATACAAAGCAGGCTGCGGAGCTCCTGCGTGAGAAGCTTCTTGCGAAGGGCTGCCCGAAGGTCGCTATAGCGGACCTCGCGCGCGAGGACATGGCTGAGTCGGTCGAGGACGGCTTCCGCTACGGCAAGCTGGTGCTCGCGACCACGACCTACAACGGCGAGGTGTTCCCGTTCATGAACCAGTACATCGACTGGCTCATCGAGAGGAACTATCAGAACCGCACTATCGGTATCATCGAGAACGGCACGTGGGCTCCCACGGCTGCGAGGGTGATAAAGGCAAAGTTTGAGAAGTCGAAGAACATCACGTGGCTCGATACGACCGTGACGATAAAGGCTGCGCTCAGTGCCGAGAGCACCGCGCAGATAGAGGCTATGGCTGACGAGCTGATGAAATAAGCAAAGGCGGGGAAGGGGCAAGCAGCCTGATTCCCCGCTTTTTTTGTTAGCCGCGCGGCGATTGCTAACGTTTCTGATAGACTACAGCGCGAAACCGAAAGTTTCGCTCAAGCCTTTTCAAAGGCTTGCGGGTCGAGGGCAGAGCCCCGCAGGTTCCAAGGACAGCGTCCTTGGCGGGTTCCAAGGGCAGAGCCCTTGGGTACGAAGTGCGCTCCGCAAGGGGTGAATCAGAAAACAGCCCACTGGGCTGTTTTCTGAAAGGGGACGCCCTGCAAGATAGGGCGTCCCTTTGTGGCGTTCTGCGATTGGTATGCCCGCGGAATTATTCCGCGCGTGATTGGTCACAGCCTTTATTGCAGAAAACGCGCCTTCGACCCCGCGAGGCTTGCATTTTCGGTTCCGATGTGCTATAATATCAGACGGAGAGCCCGAGGCTCTCTTTATTTTCGTGAAAGGGAATGAGATAATTGAATACTATTGACATTCTCCGCGATCTCGCTGTGATAGTGGTATGCGCAAAGTTCTTCGGTCTGCTCGCGCGGAAGCTGAAAGCGCCTATGGTCGTCGGAGAGATAATCGCGGGACTCGTCATCGGACCATGTCTGCTGAACGTCGTCAAGCCTACCGAGTTCATCAGCATGATGGCGGAGATAGGCGTCGTACTCATCATGTTCTCCGCGGGACTTGAGACGAATTTGCAGGAGCTCAAAAAATCGGGACTTGCCGCCTTCATCATCGCGTGCGTAGGAGTCCTCGTGCCGCTCGTCGGAGGCAGTCTCCTCTATATGGGTATGTACGGCTTCGCGGCAGTCGGCACCGACCACTTCTTCAAAGCCGTTTTCATCGGCAGTATCATGACCGCGACCTCGGTCGGCATAACGGTCGAGGTGCTCAAGGAAATGGGACACCTCCAAAGCCGCGTCGGGCAGACGATACTCAGCGCCGCTATCATCGACGACATCATCGGCATCATCGTGCTGACCTTCGTCCTCGGCTTCAAGGACCCCGACAGCAACACCCTCCTCGTGACGGGCAAGATAGTGCTGTTTCTTGTGCTGTCGGTCATACTCGGCTACATATTCTACAAGCTGTTCAAGTGGTACGACGAGAAGCACTCGCACACGCGCCGCATACCGATAATAGCTATCGGACTCTGCCTCGTCATGGCGTTCGTTGCCGAGAAATACTTCGGCATCGCCGACATCACGGGCGCATACATCGCGGGCATAATCCTCTGCAACACCCGCGATGCCGAGTACATCGACCGCAAGGTCAGCATCAACGGTTATATGTTCTTCGCGCCGATGTTCTTCGTCGGTATCGGACTCAAGACCGATTTCAGCGGAGTTGACACAAGCATGATACTCTTCTCGGTCGGATTCGTTGTCGTGGCTCTGCTGAGCAAGATAATCGGCTGCGGACTTGTCTCAAAGTGCTTCGGCTACAGATGGGCGGACTGCCTGAAAATAGGCGTCGGCATGATGACCCGCGGAGAGGTCGCGCTCATCATCACGAACAAGGGGCTCGGGCTCGGCATCATCGACTCGTCCTACTTCACGGCGGTGATACTGCTGATAATCGTGTCGAGCATCGTCACTCCCGTTCTGCTGAAGCTGCTGTTCAACAAATACCCCGAGCAGGCTGCAAAGACTGCGTGACCGTGACTGCGGACAGGTGATGCTATGACGGAAAACAAGGAAGACAAGCGAATTTACGTCCTCAGTCAGGAGAAGCCCGCAAAGGCGGTCATAAAAATGGGCGTGCCGCTCATCGCGGGCATGATGATAATGGTGCTGTACAACTTCGTCGACACCTTCTTCATCGGGCTCATGCGCGACGACTATCAGCTCGCGGCGGTCAACCTCGCGTACCCCGTGATGATGATATCGGTCGCTGTATCGAACATGGTCGGCGCGGGAGCATCGTCGCTCATCGCGCGCAGCCTCGGAGCAGGGGACAGGGAAAAGGCGTGCCACACCCTGACGGCAGGATTTGCGCTGACGGTGCTCAACAGCTGTATAGTCGCGGGTGCGGGAGTGGCATTTCTCCCGCAGATAGTGCGGCTGCTCGGCGCAAAGAGCAACACCTTCGGCTTTACGAAGCAGTACGTGCTGATTATCCTACTCGGCAGCGTCTTCACTATGGGCAGCTACACATTCGGGCAGCTTCTCAGGAGCGAGGGCTCGGTCAAGCACTCTATCGCGGGCATGATAGCGGGCACGGTGACGAACATCGTCCTCGACCCCGTGTTCATATTCCTCCTCGGCATGGAGATACGCGGAGCGGCGCTCGCGACCATACTCGGCAACGCCGTCAGCATGGGCATATCGCTGTGGTTCTACGTCAGCGGAAGGACTATCCTGCGCCCGAGCATGAGGTACATCCGCCCTACGTGGGAGATACTGCTGGAGATATTCTGGGTCGGCATTCCCGCGACCCTCGAGACGCTGCTGACCTCTGCCGCCTACATCATCAACAACAACCTCGCTGTCGCATACGGGGAGATGACCGTCACTGCAATGGGCGTCGCGCAGAAGATACTCTCGCTCGGAAACTACGTATATCAGGGCTTTGCGGCGGGTACTCAGCCGCTCATGGGCTATAACTACGGCGCAAAGAATTACTCGCGCATGATGAGCGTGCTCCGCGCGGGCATACTGACAGTCAGCGCCGTGGAGCTCTGCATAATGGCGGTGTTCGGCATATTTGCGCCGCTGCTCATCGGCATATTCTCCGATACGCCCGAGGTCATATCCACGGGCAGCAGGGTGCTCCGCACGCTGATGTGCATACTCCCGTTCGTGGGAGCGGTCTCCATGAGCCGTATGTCGTTCCAAGCCATGGGCAAGCCCGTTTACGCCTTTGCGATAACACTGGTTCGGCAGCTGATACTGTACGTGCCGCTGCTGCTGATACTGGACTGCGTCTTCGGCTTCGGAGGCATGATATGGGCGCAGCCGATAACGGAGGTCATCATGATGGCGGCGTCCGTCGGACTGCTGTATTTCATCATAAGTTGCGAACAGAAAAAGAGCTCTTAGGAGCTCTTTTTTCGTGAATCTCCGCGCGGTAAACTATATCGTTTGCAGACGGCGCACATAATGCGTCACTAAGTGAGAAGTTGAATAAAAATCAAAAAAAGGTTGCTATTTTTTTGTTTATGTGTTATAATTAAAGTGTCCTCAACAACCTCCTTCAGGCGGTTGTTGCCCAGACATTGAACAATTATCAGCCGTGAAGGGAGGCTTAGATATGAACCTTGTACCGAGCGACAGATTCTATGCGCTGTTTGAGCAGATGGTAGAGGAAATGAACAACATAGAGAATTTCGACCGTGACCGCTTCGTCGCCATACTGACTCAGCTCTCGGAGATGTTCCGCATATCAAAGGGTGTTACGGAGTTCTATACGAACGAGAATAAGGAAAAAATAGGCGAGGGCGAGATAATTATCGACTTCGACAACGGCAAGGGTGGTCCTGCTATAATATATCACCGAATCGTTACAAAATCACAGGCAGTTATCAAGGGCACTATCTACCGCGCCGAGGACGAGGAGCCTCTCTCGGAGTGCGACCTCAAGCGCCTCGACCTCATCGTGCTCCAGCTGCTGAGCTTCGTTGCGAGGAACAGGCTTGCCTCGGCGATAGAGGCGCTCGGCTTCTACGATGACTTCGGCTATAAGAACCGCCGCGCCTTCTTCCGACAGGTCGAGAACCTCTACGGACAGAACAAGCTGAACGGCAATTATTCGGCGCTGATGATGAATATGCGCCATTTTTCGATAATAAATCAGGACATCGGACGCTCGAACGGCGACATTGTCCTGCGCAACTTCTACAAGCTGCTCTCGGCGATAGCCGACACCGACGGCATCGTCAGCCGACTCGGCGGAGACAGCTTCATCGCTCTGCTGCGCAACGAGCTGGTCGAGCACATAACGTCGATACTGCGCGGAGTGCCGATATACTACGACAGAGAGAACGAGAAGCGCGTGCTTGTCTCGGCGAGCGCGGGAATATACCATATTCCCGAGGATTTCACGTTCGAGAACGCCAGCGATATCATGGATAAGATACTCAGCGCGTATCAGTCCGCAAAGCGTCCTGGCAACGAGTCCATCACCTACTACAGCGAGAATATGCTGAAGAAAAAGGACAATGATATGCGCATTATGCAGCTCTTTGAGCCTGCTATCAGCAAGAAGGAATTCAAGGTGTTCTATCAGCCGAAGGTCGACGTCGAGACTGGCGAGGTCATCGGTGCGGAGGCTCTCTGCCGCTGGATTCACGGCGACGACATCATCTCTCCCGCTGAATTTATCCCCGTCCTTGAGCAGGGCAACGACATCTGCCGCCTTGATTTCTATATCCTCGACGTAGTTTGCTCGGATATACGCAGGTGGCTCGACGCCTGCATAGAGCCCGTCCGCACGTCGGTCAATCTCTCGCGTAAGCACCTCGTCGATATCGACCTGCTTCAGCACATCATCGACATCATCGACTCCCACAACGTGCCGCACCAGTACATCGAGATAGAGCTGACCGAGACTACCACCGACGTTGAGTTCCGCGTGCTGAAGCGCATAGTCAGCGGCTTGCAGGAGCTCGGGATATACACCTCCGTCGACGACTTCGGAATGGGCTATTCGTCGCTGAACCTCATCCGCGAGATACCGTGGAACGTGCTGAAGATAGACCGCTGTTTCCTTCCCGCTGACGACGAGAACGAATCGAGCGTAACGAGTCTGATGTACCGTCACGTTGTAGCAATGGCGCTGGATATCGGACTTGAATGCATAACCGAGGGCGTTGAGACGACGAAGCAGATAGAGATACTCCGTGCGAACCACTGTCGGTACGCGCAGGGCTACATCTTCGACAAGCCCCTCCCGCGCGACCGATTCGAGAAGATACTGAATATGCACAGATACGACCTCGAAGAGATACTGAAATAAAAGCGAGGGCTTGACAGTAAAGCGGTCAAGCCCTCTCGGTAACTATTCACTTAAAAAGCCATAAAGAAGCTCCTGCTTCCTTATGGCTTTTTTGCTTATAATGATTTGATGCCTGACTGATACAGGCTCTCGAATTCGCTGACGGGGATAGGCTTTGAGAAGTAATAGCCCTGGAACATACGACAGCCCATATCCGAAAGCACGTGGTACTGGTCCTCGGTCTCGACGCCCTCTGTGAGTGCGGAGATGCCGAGGTCGTCGGAGAGGTTGATGATGTTGCGGACTATGGTCTGCGCTCTGAGCACATCCTCCGTCCTGCTGAGGAACTTCATGTCTATCTTGAGCACATCGACGGGCATATCCTTGAGCATATTCAGCGATGAATAGCCGCTTCCGAAGTCGTCCATCTCTACGATGAAGCCTGCCTTGCGTAGCTCGTCGAGTATCCTCATCTTGTTCTCGATATCGGTCATCATGACTGTTTCGGTTATCTCTATCCTCAGCCGCGCAGGCTCGACGCCGTACTGCTTCACGAGCTCCTGTATCTCGGCGGAGACGTCCATGAAGTAGAAGTCCTTGGGGGAGATGTTCACGGAGATGAAGAGGTCGATGCCGTCTTTCTGCCAGCGCGCGAGTATCTCGCAGGCGCTCCTCCACATGGACCTGTCTACCTCGACTATCATGCCGTTTTTCTCAAACACGGGAATGAACTTGGCGGGCGAGAGGAAGCCCTCGGTCGGGTGAATCCACCTTGCGAGCGCCTCTGCGCCGATTATCTTGCCGTTGGTGTCGGCTATCGCCTGAAGATACGGACGTATCTGACCGTCTGCGAGAGCGGCGGAGAGCTGAGCCGTGATATGCTGGTCCCAGAGCACCTTCTGGCGCATATTGTCGTCATACAGCGCGAGGTGCTTGTGGTAGTCGTCCTTTATCGTCTGTATGGCGAGGTGAGCGCGGTCGAACATTACCGCGACGTCGGTATCCTTGTCGGTTATCTCGTAGGCGCCGACGTGGATGAGGATATTGTATTCAACAGCCATATCAGCGACCTTAAATGTCGAGAGCCTCTTCTCGAATTCGTCGAGGTCGAACTCGCCGACGGGCACGCAGGCGCCGAAAACATCGCCGCCGAGCCTGCCGAAAATGCTGTTGTCGGTGAGGTTGGCGCGGATGCGCTCCGAGAGGTAAATGAGCACCTTGTCGCCGAATTCGGGGCTGAATATATCGTTGACTATCTTGAAGTTGCGGATATTGAGCGAGAGGATATAGCGCTTCACATCGGGCGAGCTGTGGAGCATCTCGCTGATGCGCTGGAACATATACTCCTTGGTATACAGTCCCGTGAGCCTGTCGTGCGTGGCGTTGTACAGCTCACGCTTGAGCTTGCGCTGTTCATCGGTGTTGTCGCGGATACTGAGGAACGAGCCCGCAGTTTTGCCTTGGTCGTCGGTGACGTAGTGGTTCTCGATGACGTAATACTGCGCGTCGTCGTCCGTCCCGAGCGTAAAGCCCGAGAACCAGTTGTCGGGCTTGCCCGTACAATCGCCGAACTTCGCGTCGAGCACCTCATTGGCTTTGTCTATGGTCTCATCGGTCAGCCCTGTGAGCTCCTGAGCGGGCTTATTGCCCCATATGCACTTGTTGTTTGAGTCGAAGAAGAACAGCGCTTCGGGCATTTCCGAGGCAATGTTCGCGAGCATACGGTCGAGGAGCCGCATGGGGCGGTAGTACAGCGAGAAGTAGAATATGAGCAGACCGAATATGCCGAAGCCTATCATTGAGCGGTCTATGGGAGTACGCGAGAAGATGTAGAAGGTCTGCCACAGCGCCGCGAAAACGAGCGTTCCGAAAATGACGGAGTAGCGCTCGGAGTATATCTTCGAGGAGCGTATCGTCTTGACGAGAAGCATTATCAGTATCACGACGAGGATGCCGTATACGACGGCGCGGTGATACGCCTGACCGATGTGCGGCACGAGGCGGTAGTAGTTGAAGCCGTCGACCTTTATCGGCTCCGTGGAGAACGCCTGGTCGAAGAAGAGGTCAAAGCCGTACTGTAGTATATCCACCACGAGGAATATCTCGAGAACGGCGCGAAGCTTGCCTTTTTTCCACTTGTAATTGCAGTATTCCACGACGAATTTCAGCATTGACCATATCATGAGGTCCATGCCGAGAAAGTATATGTAATATCCTATTGATGCGGGGAGCTCTGTCCCCGAGCGGACGATAATAAGGTTTCCGATAATAGGCGGAGTGACAGATGCCATGAACAGCGACACCGTCGAGCCGATTGCTTTTTTTGACTTCAGAGCGGCTAAGGAGCAGCCTCCGAGCGCTATTATCAGGAAAATAAAAATGATAGAGTATTGGTCTCTCATATTATCACCTGACCTAACAATAATGCGAATAGCAAATGTGTATAAGATTCCTACACAATTATAACACACATTCTGTAAAAACGCAACAAAAATTTCCAAAAATTTACACATCGTCCACAATTTCTTATTATTTATTACAAACGAAATCCCGCGTCACAATATATGGTATCGCCCGCTCTGACTCGAAACAAAATGTAGGAGGGAGCGGACGCGGCGTTCGGCTGAAAGCTCCGTCTTGACAATATTGTGAGCGCGTGATATAATATATGTTGCAGCCTGAAGCTGAGGGAAGTGCGGTGAGAATCCGTCGCAGCAGTCACTACCGTGTGGACGCGTGTCCGAGTCGGGTCGCTCGTCAGGTATGCGGATATTCACGTTTTTGGACAGTGAAAAACGGAACGTCTGAACCCGCAAAGGGCTTACAAGTCATATCCGTTGCCGCTTTCCTTGACGGAGAGCGTTTTTATTGCCCTATCATCAGAGAGTTGTTCCACGTGGAACAATTCGGAAAAGGAGAGGTCATCATGAAAAAATTCATCGCCGCGGCTGCTGCCGCATTCATCACCTGCTCTGCAATGAGCATCACAGCATTCGCTGAGGAGACGTCCGCTGACGTATTCGTAACCATTTCCGACAAGGACGGAAAGATAGCGGTCGCTCAGGAGTCCGTAGCCGTTACAGACGCCGACAGCGACGGCAAGCTCACTATCAACGATGCGCTCGTCTGTGCTCACGACAAGTTCTTCGACGGCGGTTCAGAGGCAGGATATAAGGCTGTTGAGGGTCAGTACGGACTCTCGATAGACAAGCTCTGGGGAACAGAGAACGGCGGAAGCTACGGCTACTACCTCAATAATACGATGTCAATGGGTCTGACAGACCCCGTCAAGGCAGGCGACTACCTCAACGCCTTCGTTTATCCCGACCCCAACGCATGGAACACCACATACTACAGCTGGTTCGACAAGAACACTGCTGAGGCTGAGCAGGGCGATGAGCTCGAGCTCACACTCAAGCGCGCTTCCTTCGACGAGAACTACCAGCTCGTGCCCGTTGCAGTCGAGGGCGCAGCTATCACTATCGACGGCGAGGCTACAGATGTCAAGACAGACGCCGAGGGCAAGGCTAAGGTCAAGCTCGACAAGGCAGGCAAGCTCACTGTCAGCGCAACGCTCGACGGCGATTCGATACTCATCCCGCCCGTACTCATCGCTGACGTAAAGGGCGAGGAGACCACAACTACTACGACTGAGACTACGACAACCACTACGGCCACAACTACTACAGCTACAACTACAGCCTCCACATCTACTGCAAAGTCTACTACAGCCGCAGGAACAACGTCACCCAAGACTGGCGACACAGGCGCGGCAGTATCGCTCGTTCTCCTCGGAACAGGCGTATTTGCAGCATTCTCGCTGAGAAAGAAGCATGAGAACTAAAGCTCTGAGAGGGCTGATGTCGTGGGCGGCAGTGCTCGTACTGTCGCTCGCGCTCGTACCGATAAGAGCCGCAGGCTATGAATATACCGCCGACGAGGTCGATGACCTTATCGGCGGTATACTTGCATATAAGCTCGAAGAATCGGGCGCGGACGACGTTCAGGAGTGGATAGACGGCTATCTCACCGACAAAGCGGGCACGATGTCCGAGTGGTACATCATCGCCCTCAGTCAGGACGGCGTGCGCGGTATGGACTCCTACGAGCGCGCGCTCAGAGGCTATATCAGCTCGAATACGATACATTCGGCGACCACCCGCGAGAAGCTCGCGCTGGCGCTGTGTGCGGCGGGGAGCTCCGACAGCTACATCGCCGACATACTCGACGGCTCCATAGGTGCGAACGGGATAATGAGCAGGATATACGGGCTCCACGTCCTCAACAACGGCTACACCTGCGGAGATTACACGGCGGAGTCGGTCGCGGACGAGCTCCTAGACCTGCAATATCCCGACGGCGGCTGGGCGCTTTTCGGCGACTACGGCGACATCGACGTCACCGCGATGACGATACAGGCTCTTGCTCCGCAGTATGACGAGCGCTCCGACGTGGAGGCGGCAGTCGACCGCGGACTCGACTTCCTCTCGCGCAAGCAGATGGACGACGGCGGCTACAAGGGCTTCGGCAAGCCGAATCCCGAGAGCTCTGCGCAGGTGCTGACCGCGCTTTCGGCGCTCGGTATAGACTGTCAGGAGGACAGCCGCTTCATCAAGGACGGCAATACGATAATCGACAGCATGGTGACGTATCGGCTCGCCGACGGCAGCTACTGCCACGAGGCGGGCGGCGGATTCAACGAAACAGCGACGATTCAGGCGATGTATTCCTTCGTCGCGTACAAGCGCCTGCTCGAGGGCAAGCCCTCGCTCTACATCATGGACAACCGCCGCGAGCTTTTGCCAAATGGCGGTGATACGCCGAATACTACCGCTCCTGCGACTACGGCGGCAGGAGCTTCCGCGGTCACGACTGCACGTAATTCCGCGGAGTCGGGCTCGACGACGACCGTGACCTCCTCAGCAGTATCGGCGGGGAGCTCTACTGCTCACACCTCCGCTTCTGTCAAGTCTACAGCGACCGTAACGGCGGCGGGCTCGTCAGTACAGACCTCCGCTTCGTCGGAGCTGTCTGCAACTACGTCGCCGACCACCGCAAAAGCCGTGATATCGGCAAATTCCGACAACACGCGCGGCGGCTACAAGCCTGTCGCCATTCTCGTCATCATCTGCGCGGGAGCGCTGCTGTCAGTGCTGCTGCTCGCTCTCGGCAAGCGCAGCTACAAGAACTTCCTCTTCGTCGGAGCTGCTGCCGCGGCGGGAGTCATCATCGTCCTCGTGACGGATATACGCTCCGCAGACGAGTATTACGGCTCGTCCGCAGTCAAGGAAAACGCCGTAGGTACGGTAACTATGGAGATACGCTGCGACACGGCTGTCGGCAAGTCTGACAGCGAGTACATCCCCGAGGACGGCGTTATCCTGCCCGTGACGAGCTTCGATATCGAGGCGGGCGACACAGTCTACGACGTCCTCACCGACGCGGCGCAGACCTACGGCTTGCAGATAGACGCGCACGGCGGCTCGAAGAGCATGATATACGTCGCGGGCATAAACTACCTGTACGAGTTCGATTTCGGCGATTTATCGGGCTGGGTGTACCATGTCAACGGCATCTCGCCCTCGCGCAACAGCGGCGACTACGTCCTCTCGGACGGTGACGTCATCGAGTGGCTGTATACCTGCGAGCTCGGACGCGACCTGAATGAGGTGTACGAGGAATGAGGAGCTTTTCGGAATTTGACCCCGTCGCGCTGACGGTCTGGTTTTTCAGCGTCACGGGAGTGGCGATGTTCTGCGGACACCCGCTCCTCATGGTGATATCGCTCGCGGGAGCGATGCTGTTCTTCGCAGTCCGAAACGGCACAAAGCACCTGCGCTCGCACATTTTTTTCATCGCACTTTTCGCAGTCCTCGCGCTCGCGAATCCGCTCGTTTCGCACAACGGTGCAACGGTGATGTTCGTGCTCAACGACCGCCCGATAACGCTCGAAGCCCTGCTATACGGCATAAATTCGGCGGCTATGATAGTCGGCGTGCTCTACTGGTTCCGCTCGCTGACGCAGATAATGACGAGCGAGAAGGTGCTCTGTGTGGCGGGGACGTTCTCGCCGAAGCTTGCGCTCGTGCTGTCAATGGCGCTGCGCTCCGTGCCGATGTTCGCGCGTAGAGCGAAGCAGGTCAGTGACGCGCAGAAGGCAATGGGGCTCTACAGCGAGGACAACATCGTCGACGACCTGCGCGGACGTATGCGCGTATTTTCGATAATTTCGACGTGGGCGCTCGAGAACGGCATCATCACCGCCGACAGCATGACCGCACGCGGCTACGGTACGGGCAGGCGGTCACAGCTCCGCCGCTTCCGATTCACGGCGGCTGACGGCGTTTTCACGCTTGTGACGCTGGCTCTGCTCGGAGTGACCGCCGCCGCGATAGCGACGGATTCGCTCACGTTCACGTTTTACCCGCGCATCGACATCGCGGTATCGGGCACGCTCGGCATCTGCGGAGCCATAGCCTACGGAGCGCTCGTGCTCCTGCCAATTTTCATTGAAACGGAGGTGTCCCTGAGGTGGAGATACTTGCAGTCGAAAATCTGACGTTCACGTACCCGAAATGTGAGGCGCCCGCGGTCAGGGACGTCACACTCGCGCTCGAAAAGGGCGAATTTGCGGTGCTCTGCGGAGCTACAGGCAGCGGCAAATCCACGCTCCTGCGGATGCTCAAGCGGGAGCTCACGCCGCTCGGGGAGCGCACGGGACGCATACTCTTCTGCGGACAGGAACTGTCAGAGCTCGCAGACCGCGAATCTGCGGCAAAAATCGGCTTCGTCATGCAGCAGCCCGAGCAGCAGATAGTCACCGACAAGGTCTGGCACGAGCTCGCATTCGGGCTCGAGAACCTCGGAGTCCCGCAGAGCGAGATAGCCCGCAGAACTGCCGAAATGGCGAGCTATTTCGGCATCGGCGACTGGTACGACAGGGACGTCGCAGAGCTCTCGGGCGGACAGAAGCAGCTGCTCAATCTCGCGGCGGTACTCGTCATGCAGCCCGATATCCTCATACTCGACGAGCCGACCGCTCAGCTTGACCCGATAGCCGCCTCGGACTTCATCGCGGCGCTGAAACGGCTGAATCAGGATATGTCGCTGACCATGATAATGGCGGAGCACCGCCTCGAGGAGGTCGTGCCGATATGCGACAGGCTCATGGTCATGGAGAGCGGACAGATAACGGCGAACGGCGCTCCCGAGGAGGTAATCACGCAGCTCCGCGGACGCGAGGAGCTCCTGCGCGGGATGCCTGCGGCGGCGAGGCTGTATGCGGAGCTCGGCGAGAGCGGGAGCTGCCCGCTGACAGTGCGCGCGGGACGCCGATATATCGAGGAAAACTACCGCAATGATGTCAGGTCGCTGCCCGCGGAGGACTATACAGTCCCCGAGGAAAAGGCGCTGACGCTCAGCGGCGTGTGGTTCCGCTACGACCGCTATTCGCGGGACATAATCAAGGGGCTGGAGCTCGGAATCGGGGCGGGGGAGATATTCTGCATTCTCGGCGGCAACGGCTCGGGCAAGACGACCACCCTCAACGCGGCGGCGGGCTTGCTGAAGCCCTACAAGGGCACTATCCGCGTGTTCGGGAAAAAGCTGAAGGAGTACCGAAACCGCTCGCTCTACCGTGAATGCCTCGCACTCCTGCCGCAGGACGTGCAGACGACCTTCCTGCACAACACAGTGCGCGAGGAGCTCGACGAGTGCGGCGCGGACGTAAAAGCGCTTCCCTACGACATTTCGCACCTCATGGACAAGCACCCGTATGACCTCTCGGGCGGCGAGCAGCAGCTTGTCGCGCTCGCGAAGGTGCTCGCCTCAAAGCCGAGACTGCTGCTGCTCGACGAGCCGACAAAGGGGCTCGACGCAAATGCGAAGGCTGATATGACCGCTATTTTGCGGAGCTTGAAGGCTTCGGGAGTAACGACGGTCATCGTCACGCATGACGTTGAGTTCGTCGCCGAGTGCGCCGACAGGTGCGCTATGTTCTTCGGCGGACAGGTAGTCTCGGTTGGCACGCCGCGGGAGTTCTTCTCGTGCAGCAGCTTCTACACGACTGCGGTCAGCCGCATGACGCGCGGCTTCTACGAGGGAGCTGTCACTGCCGCGCAGGCTGCGGAGCTCTGCCGCAGGAACGGCAAAAAGGAGGCGGCGAGATGATAGTGATACGCAGTCGTGAACTGCGGAACGTCATAAGGGTGGCAGTCCCGTTCGTCGTCATACCCGCGATAACGCTCGCAGGCGCACTCGTCTTCGACCAGAAGCGGCACATCATTGTCTCGCTCGCGGTCGCGGTAATGGCTCTTCTGCTGTTCACGGCGGGCTTCGAGCGCAAGACTACGGGCTCGCGGCGGCTGGTGATAGTATCGGTGATGACCGCGCTGTGCTTTGCGGGGAGGTTTATCCCCTTCCTCAAGCCGATATCCGCGCTCACGATAATCACGGCGCTGTATCTCGGCGGGGAGGCGGGCTTCCTCGTCGGAGCGATGTCGGCGGTGCTGTCGAACTTCTACTTCGGACAGGGACCGTGGACAGCGTTCCAGATGCTCGCATGGGGCATGACAGGGCTTTTTGCGGGCATATTCGCAGAGCCGCTCAAGTGCAGGAAATGGCTTCTGCTGGTGTACGGTGCGCTCGCGGGAGTCGGCTACTCGTTCTTCATGGACATATGGACGGTGCTGTGGTACGGCGAGGGATTCAGCTTCAAGCTGTATCTCGGAGCGCTGTTCACGGCGATACCGTATACGGCGTCATATGCGGCGTCGAACGTGCTGTTTCTGGCGCTTCTTGCGAAGCCCTTCGGCGATAAGCTGGACAGGATAAAGACAAAGTACGGAGTTTAGCTCACGTCCCTTAACGAACATTAATATGTATGGTATCTCCGAGGGAATAGCCCCTCGGAGATTTTATTTTTAAAGGGTTACGGTCTCATCATTCTCGGAAATCATTCTGTCAATCGTTATTGCCTTGTCGGGCATGAATGTGAAGTAGATGACGATGTGGTTTCCGCAAGTCCTTGAATGCTTGACAGACTTCTCGTAAACTTCAATGCGTTCGATGAAAGACTTCAGTATCTCGGGAGTGAGCCTATGTATCTCTGTGTACTGCTTTGCGTTGTTGATGAAGTCCCTGACACACTTCTCTCGCACTTTCATTTCGTCAAACTGTGAATCAAGGGCGTTGAGCTTTGCTTTAAGCTCAGACTGCTCCTTCTCAAAGTTAGCGGAGAGAATATCGTAGCGCTCATCCGTGATCTTTCCGTTTGACCTGTCCATGAAGAGAAGCTGTATCGCATTGTCGAGTTGACTGATTTTTGTTTCATATTCGCTTCTAAGCTTTTCATTCTCCTTAAACTGCTTTTGAGCTTCAACCTCACCATTTGCCATTGCCATAGCGTAGAATTCATCGGACTTGTCGCGCGCATAGTTGACTACCTGTCTAAGATAACGAAGTACAATACTGTCAAGCACCTTTTCTCGAATGTAGTGAGCGGTGCAGTCCGTGACACGGCTCTGATAGCCGCCGCACATATAGTTATTCTTCTTCGGGTCAAGCGTTCTCGCTCGGTGTAGGTAGAGCTTTGAACCGCACTCCGCGCAGTAAAGGAAACCAGCGTACTTGTCGGTCTCGCCGAACTTGTCCGACTTCTTTCTGCCTTCGTAATGCTTCTGAACGACATCAAAAAGCTTTCGGCTAATGATAGCTTCGTGAGTATTCTCAAAGATGAGCATATTCTCAGGCTCGTTCTTGAGCGTCTTTTTGAGCTTGTATGACTTTGTGTAGGTGCTGAAATTCACAGTGTCGCCACAGTAGATTCGATTTTTTAACATCTCCCTGACTGTTTTCAGCGACCAGCGATAAGGCGAGCTTGTTTTCTGCTTGCCATATTTGCGAGCCCCATAATCTTCTAAATGTCAAATAGTCATTAAGCGGGTAGAATCAGCTTCTATAAAAATGCTCCTTGTGCTCAATTAAGCTAACTGTAACAAAACAGGCAGATATTTCTCAGAATGAAAATCTGCCTGTTTTATATTGTGGTTTTATAGAAATGAATATCAAATACCGCACCGTGCGGCTTGCGGTTGGATGCTTTCAGGCTTCCGTCCTGTGCTGAGATGACCTTCTTTGCAAATGCAAGACCGATACCGAATCCGTTTTTCGTGTACTCGGAAGAACGATAGAAACGCTCAAATATATGCGGCAGTTCCGCTTCAGGTATGCCTTCGCCTGTATCGGTTATCGTGATCTCTGTCGCTATATTGCTGCCATTTGCCGTCACAGTGACCGTACCGCCTTGTGGCGTATGCTCGATCGCGTTTTTCAGTAGATTCACGACTGCCTCGGATGTATAATGCATATCGCCGATGAATTCGGGGGCTTCATTGATTTTTGTCCTGATCTCCACGCCTTTCAGTTCTGCCATTACCGATACCATTTCAACAGACTTTTCTATCAGCTCGCGGCATGAAACCGTGTTCTTTGCGAATTTTACCGCGTCCGCCTCGATCCGTGAAAGGCTCAACATTGTTTCGATCAGCCATTTCATGCGGGCAAGCAGCTCATACAGGTCGCGCAGATACTCAACGCGTTCCGTGTCCGTCAGGTCGGAGGAGCGCATAAGTCCGAGTATCATCATGACGGAAGTAAGCGGTGTGCGCAGCTGGTGAGAGATGTCCTCCAGTGCTTCTTTTGCGAACTGCTTTTCGTTTTTCAACTCTGCATTCTGCTCGCGCAGACGAATCGTCATTTTATGAATTTCCGCAGAAAGCACGCCCAGTTCGCCCTCTTTGTATTCGTCAAACGAGATGAGGTCATCGCTGCGAAGGATACGGTCAATATCATCGCACAGCTTAATGACCTTGCTGCGCCGCTGAGCAAACAGCAGCTCATAAAAAACAAAGAACACCGCCGAAGTAACTGTCACCATGACTGTGCACGGAATGCTGAAAAACAGGCAGGGGATAACCAGTGCGGCGGTCAGGAGAGCGTGAATGAGCCTGCGTTTTTTATCTCTCATCCGTCCACCGCCTTGTAGCCGAGACCTCTGACTGTGACGATGATATGCGGATCCTGTGGTTCTGTTTCGATTTTTTCACGAAGACGGCGAATATAAACGCTCAGTGTGTTATCGGAAATGAACTCCTTTGTCAGTGACCAAAGCTCCTCCGCAAGCCTGTCACGGGATAACAGCTGATTCTTGTTGGAGAAGAACACCAGCAGCAGTCGGTATTCCAGTGCGGACATTGCAATTTCGCTGCCGTCTTTTCGGACAATGCCCTTTATCGGGTCTATCGTCACATTGCCGCAACGCAAAAGCGGAGAGGTCTTCTGTGCCCTGCGCATGACATTTTTCATACGTGCAAGCAGCTCGCGTGTGCCGAATGGTTTTCCGATGTAATCGTCTGCACCGATCTCAAAGCCAGCCACAGTACAGGCTTCATCTGCTGAAGCAGTTATGAATATTACAGGGATATCATTCTTTGACTTGATCGCAGCACAGACTGAATAGCCATTACCGTCCTTAAGCGAAATATCAAGCAGCACGCAGTCATATGCGTTTTCTTCAAACAGGCGCATGGCGCCCTTTTGTCCGTTTGCATAATCTGTGGTATAGCCCTCAGAATTGAGGAATCTCATAAGAAATCTCGCAAGCTGTTCATCATCCTCTATCAGCAATATTTTCGGCAATTTCGCCACCTCCAGTTCTGTTTCTATTATAGCATACTCTGCCTGTGAATGCAAACGGACGGCTGAGAGGAGCCCCCTCGGGCAGTTTCGTAGGATACAGGATATGTGGCGTGACTTTGCGGCACGGCAGCCCACTATTTCTGTTAAGTATAGCGAATTTATACCGTCCGCTTCGTGTTATTCTGTTGTCTCTGCAAGGAAGCCGAGTATGGAGCTTGCTATTTGTTCAGGCTCCTGTGCATAGAAAATGCCGTGGTCGCCAGCAACGGATTCCAGCCTGCAATTACCGATCTTATCCATAAAATCGTCCTCTTCTGTTTGGGCTTGTTCTATCTCCCATTCTATCTGTTTCCATTCTGCTCTTGCGGCAGTTTCAGGATCGATATTAAGCGTCTTGCCTTCTGCCTCGTGGTCTGCTTTCATGCGTTCAAGTGAAGCACGTACATCTGCTTCGCAGGTATACAGTGTGGAGAAATAGAGCTTCGGGGTGTCGGTCGGGTGAAGTATCTCTCCCATATGCGTTACCTCCTGCTTTTCAAGCAATATTTCTGAAGCAAAGGCGGCAGTCCAGAAGCGGTTATTGCATAGCTTTGAAAGCCTGAGCTGCTCGTCTGAAAATGTCGCAGCGCCCTGTGTTGCTCCGCCGTCGGAAGCGCTGTCTGGGAAAAGTCTGTTCATTCCGAGCCATGTACGCAGGACCAGTCTGCGCATAGCTGTACGTCCTGCATCTTCGGAAGGGAATTCCTCCTCGACGGTATAGGTTTGCCAGAGTTCGTTTTTCGGCGGAATCGAGCCGTCAAGAATGACTATCGCTTCCACTTCATCGGGGTACTGCATTTCCCAGTACAGCGCATAAAAATCGGCGATGGAATGTGCCATCAGCACATAAGGTGCTTCAAAGCCTGCATTTTTCAGTCCCGTGCGGTAATCTTCAACGATCTGTTCCACGGTCCGCGGTTTCAGAGAATCGCCGCTGAATCCGTAGCCTGCACGGTCGGGATAAACGAGAGTATTCTCCTTGCCGAGCAGCTCGTTCAGCTCGGTCGTTTCAACAGGAAAGGCATAACTTGCCTGTCCTGCAAGCCCGACTATGGTATGCTTGCCATGTTCAGCTCCCGTACTGTAAACATTCATCTTGAAGCCGTTTGAGTCCACAAGGTTGAGGTATCCTGCCTTTTCGTATTCTTTCCTGTCCTGCAAATACGATACAACAGAATAGGTACGCAGACCTGTGATAGCGATAACAACTGCACTCAGAACTGCTATCACGCTGTTTCGGAGAATATGCGATCTCTTCGCGTCGAGCTTCATCTCTGAACCGCGTATCTGGCCGGACAGGCTGTCGCTGTTCTGTGTGCGCAGCATGACAAGTGAAGTCACGCAGCCTGCCGCAAATGCGGCAATGGAAGAGAGGACACTCCGGACAAACGGCTTGACGGGATCAATCTGAACCATAGAAATCAACATTTTTCTGGTTCCCGCACTCTCGTCAACCATGGAAGCATTGATGAGTGCAGTCATACCGAATTTCGTGCCAAAAATGATGATTGCACAGATCAGAGCCGATATGATCGCTGCCGCGCCGGTAAATTGCAGACATTCGATCATTGCCATGCGGTCGAGCTGACGGTCTGTCATACCGACGCATTGCAGCGATGCAAGCTCACTGCGGCGGTTTGCAATGCCCGTGGAGATAATGTTCAGCAGATTGATGAGTGCCGCCAGCGCAATGAGCACATTCAGTATCATCACACCTGCTCTGACGGACGCCATTAAATTTTGCGTTTTCCACCTTGTTTCGTAGAGATCGGCTTCGAGTCTGACCGTATCGGAATGCTCCTTGAACCAGTCCAGAGCTTTTTTGTGGTCGGCAGCATTGTAATTGCCCTTGCCGTTGTAGGAAAACGCAGCGGAAATTCCGTAGATATTATCCCCGTACCACTCTTCGGCTATGTCTTGGTAGGTTTCGATCGCACCGAACAGCACAGCACCGTCCTGCTTGCGGTTTACATTCCCGAGCACGCTGACTTCATGTGCCTGCGGTTCGTCATATTCACAGACCTTAGAAAGCTCATTGTTCATCATACCTGATGTGTCCAGTCCGGCAGGAAGCGTTCTGCGCGAGGTATTGATCTGCAAGGTGTCCTGCATTATCGCTTCCGATACATCCGACGAATCCTTGCTTTCCTGATTTAACACATACCCGCCCGTGCGGACAAGCTCGTCATAGCTGACAGATGTACTGTCGCCGAAATATTCCGCATAGGCTTCTCTGTTGAGATAGCGGACAATGAGCTTCTGCTTTGAGCCTTCAAGCGAATACTGTTCCATGACTTCCACGCTGATATCCTTGAATAATCCGCTGTCTGCAAGCTGCTGCACGGAGTCCTCAAACGATACGTAGCGGTTGTTATTTCCGATGTCTGCGGAATAATCATAGCTCATATCCTCACCGTACAGATAGCTTGTCTGATAGGTGAGGAAGCTCTTTTCAACAGTGTTTGCGATAGATGTGAACAGCGCAAACATTGTGATAGAAACGGTCAGCGTCAGCACCGTGATGACAAAGCGCTTTTTCTGCCGCCTTGCATTTCGGGAAGCTATACTGCCTGAAACGCCGAACAGTAGTCCCGAAAGAGAGTGCCGCTTGACATTCTCCACATTGTTTGCACGAGTTGTAATTGCTTCCATAGGTGTCTTTTTGATGATGCGTATTCCGACCCCGTAAGCGGAGAGAAATACCCATACCACGCCGACTGCTGCCGCAACAAGCAGCATTTTCCAGTCAATGCTGAACGGCAGATAGATCTTAGCATTTGTCATTCCCTGAAACAGATCGGAAAGTCCCGATGCAAGCAGTACGTTATACATCAAATAGGCAAGCCCGATACCCGCCATTAGTCCGAATGGTACACCGATGATACACAGCCGCAGTCCTTCATAGGTGATGATCCTGACGATCTGCTCGGGCGTTGCGCCTATGGACTGCAAAACGCCGTAGTGACGCTCTCGCTCCTTTGACGAGACTTCAAACGCCGTGTCGATAATGAGACGAAGCGCAAATGCGATAAGCACGGCAAAAATGAAGAAGATACAGAAGATTCGCAGCTTAAACAGGTGTGCGCCGTCACCGATGCCATCTATCATCATCAGATTGTCGTTCCATTCATACGCACCGTGCATACTTTTGTTTTTGCTTCTTTGGTATTGCTGAGACGCGCCGATCTGCTCGGCTGCATTCATCAGCCATGTTTCGCGATCGCCGATATCGCTGCCGAATAACACAGCAGCCCTAACAGTGCCGTCCTGTGTGCGGCTGAGCTTCACGGATCGGACTTCCTCGAAATCCGCCATTGCTTCGCCCTGCTCCTCAGTCAGCTCGCTGAAAACCAGATGATATGGCGCACTGCTGTAAAAGGCGTTTTTGAGACAGTTCATACACACGCCGTAAAGAGTAAAGATCATCGTAATGACCGCCACAGCAGCGATGATGCTGACACAGGTAAATACCGACTGCCGCTTTTGCGCTTTGATGTAGCGGGACGCAAGCAAGCTTTCATATCTCATTGCTGTCCGCCTCCCCTTGCGTGGAATTGCCCTCGTCCGAAATGATCTTGCCGTCACTCAGTACGATGATACGGTCGCATTGTTCGGCGATTTTCTCATCGTGCGTGATAATGAGCGTGGTCTGTTTGAGTTCACGGTTCGACCGGCGGAGCAGTTCCATGATCTCGGCGCTGTTTTTGCTGTCGAGGTTTCCTGTAGGCTCATCGGCAAGAATGACCTGCGGCGAGGTGAACAGCGCTCTGCCGATGGAGACACGCTGCTGCTGACCGCCTGACATCTGCGAGGGAAGATGATCTCTACGCTCTTTCAGTCCGAGCATATCCAGTATTTTTTCGAGATGCTCCTTGTCGGGCTTTCTGCCGTCCATCATGATTGGAAGCGTAATGTTTTCTTCGGCAGTCAGAACAGGTATCAGATTGTAGAACTGGTAGATCAGTCCGACCTGCCGTCTGCGAAATATCGCAAGTTCTCTGTTGTTTTGTTGGAATACGTCCTGCCCGTCCAGAAAGATTTTGCCGGAGGTCGGGCGGTCAACTGCACCGATCATATGAAGGAGCGTGGACTTCCCCGAGCCGCTCGCTCCGATAATTGCGACCATCTGTCCCTTCGGAACACTGAACGACACACCGTCCACCGCTTTGACTTCATTTTCTCCTTTACCGTATACCTTGTAAAGATTTTCAACTTTTAACAGTTCCATAACGATACCTCCTGTTCTTTTGATTCTATTATAGCACGTTTATATGACAATGGCATTATCTGAATCTTACAGTTTTGTCATCTTTACACATCAGCTCATTTATTATACTGACAAAGAAAAATCCCGACACTTACTGTATCGGGATTGTTGTCCTATTCGGTTTTAGTATGTTTTCTTCGTTAAGGACCGTGAGCATTGAGGAGGGACCCTTTTTCAAAAGGGTCCTCCTCAACAGATATCTATAATACTTCCGTATGGGTATAGCGCTTACCTCTGCGCTTTTTGTTATATTCCCTTGAACTTTATCTGCTTATACTTTACGACTTTTTCTGCAACTGTCGCGCGCGCCTGCGGGTCCATGAAGAAGCCGCCCTGCGTATCGGCTATCTCGTCGCAGTGAACGCCGCGTCCCTCCTCGGAGGTGCGGTCGCGCTCGAGACCGTTCGCCGCTATGACGAACTTCCACTTGCCGTCGTCGGTCTTGACGAGGTCGCCGCCTGCGCCGCAGACAGCGCACTCTATCGGGTACTGCAAGCCGCGCCACTGCGGTTCACCGAGGCAGAGGCAGTTGCTGTGGCAGTTCGGGCACCAGCCTGCGTCGGGCTCGCCGAGCCACTCGCGCTCAGCCGCGGGAGTATTGAGCGATTTCATTATGTTTGCGCCTATCTCACGCGCGCGGGCGAGCTTCTCCTCGTGGAGGAGCACCTGTGCGGGAGCGGGCACCATTGTCGCCATGTACATATCGATTATCTTGAAGCTGTTCGAGAAGGTCGAAGCCTGCATACACTCGAGCGCCATTGACTGCCATGAGCGGGTCGAGCCGCCTACAGCGATGAGGGCACCGATTCGGTCGCGGTGCTTGATAGCGCCTATCTTGGTGAGAAAAGCGGTCTCATAGGCGAGGTTGCGGTGCATGAATGCGAGGAACTGAGACGAGGGCATGAGGGCATATGTAGGAGCCGAGAAGATAACGGCGTCCTGGTCGAGGAGCACCTCCATAATCTTCTTCTTGTCGTCCTTGTCGTCGAGCGCACAGCCCGTGTGCTTGCCCATGGACATACCCATTGTACACGAGGTACAGCCCGTGCAGTCGAGTATCTTGTAGTCCTTGAGGTTTATCATCGTTATCTCGGCGCCCTGCTCCTGACAGACGAGCAGTGCCTCCTTGAGCAGTATCTCGCAGTTGCTGTCCTTGCGTCCTGCGGTGACGCCCATAACTTTAAATGCCATGATATATCTCCTTTTGTCGGTAAAATTTGCATAAATGCACTTACTATGTTACGGCAAAACGGAGCTGATTGCAAGTTATAAATTGCGGCTTGATTAAATGATTAATCAGGATTTGCGGTCAGTCGCCGAAGAAGTCCTCGGGGTGCTTGGGCTTGCGGCGGTAGACCTTCTTGCTGTCGGGCACGACCCGCGTTACGGGGTTGAAGCCGTTCCAGTCGCGGCGCTTCTCGGCACTGAGCTTTTTCTGCTCTTTTTTGCTGAGCTTGCCGTATGATACGAATTTATCCATTTCTGTCTCCTTTGCTTGGCACGGCGATGTACAGGAGCTTTTCCCTGTCGCCGTATATCGTTTCAAACTCTCCTGTTTCCGCGAAGCCGTACCTCTCGTAGAGCCCGACCTCGCCGCTCATGATGTAGACTTTTCCGAAGCCGATACTGCCTGCATAGCCGACTGCGGCGCGTATGAGCTGCTCGGAAATGCGGTGTCCGCGGCAGCTCTCGTCCACGAAGACGAAGCCGATGAGGGGAGTATATGGCTGCTCGGGCGGGAGCTCGTCCTTTTCCGTGAGGGTGCAGTACCCGACGATTTTTCCGTCCTCGAGAGCGGCGAAAACGCGCTCCCAGCCGCGGATACAGTCCTCGCGCATCTGCCGTGCGAGCTCCGCGCCCGCCCTCCATGAGCATTGCTCGGCGTATGAGGCGGTCTGCTCCCACAGCTCCGAGCCCTTTTCAAGTGTGATTATCTCTGTCATAGCTATCCTTTCCGAGACTGTCCGAAAACAAAAAAGCACTCCGCGAGGGAGTGCGTAAGCGTGCGAAATGTCAGCACACGTCATTCGGACAGACTCCATGCGTTTTTGGTGTATTCGGTTTTGTGAGTGTGAATGCGGTCATGGCTCTGCCCTCCTTTCGTAGAATCTGAGTACATTATAAACGAACGCGCACGGATTGTCAAGTCCGTGCGCAAACTGTAATGAATCTGTAATTATCGCTTTATCCTGATATCCTGATAAAACAGCCCGTGCCGCGTGCAGTACCACACGAGCCTGCCCGTGCGGACGAGCGGCATTCTTATCTGCATATCCCACTCGGGGTACTGCTTGTACACCGCCGAGGAGCTGTCGCTGAGATACGCCGCGAAGCTGATATAGTGCTCCTTCGTCATCTCGTGGTCGGACGTGATATAGAGCTCGCCGCCGATGTCCTCGACGCGCAGCATATCCGCCTCCTCAGCCTTTTTCGCCTCGAGCGGAGCGAGCCTGCTCCCGCAGCAGGTGACTGCCGCCTCGGAGGTCGACGTTATGATGTTGCCGCACTGACGGCACACGTAAAATCTTGTCTTTTTCATATTTCCGATCTCGCTTTCGTTTTTGTCTATCCGTCCTGCGAGCAGAGTCTGCACGTCCGTTGAGAGGGCGTCCGCGAGCTCCGACAGCAGGGAGATATCGGGGCAGCCGTTGCCGCACTCCCACTTCGAGACCGCCTTGTCGCTGACGCAGACCATATCCGCGAGCTGCTTCTGCGTGAGCCCTGCCTCGGTGCGTAGCTGACGTATCAGCGCGCCTGTTACTGCATTATCCATTGCAATCACCTCTGCTTTTATTGTAGCGCACGGACAGGCGCTTGTCAATCCACGCTCCGTAGAGGTGATACCGAAAAAAAGCCATAAGCAGCTTGCCTATGGCTTTTTCGGTTCTGTTTATAAGCCTGCCTTTTCTCTGAGGGCGGTGTACTCCTCGAAGGAGATGTATGTCTGACCCTTTATGCGCCAGTCGTTTGCACTGCTGTCGAATACGATGCTGAACCTGTGGCAGCCTCTCCGCATCACATAATCGTCAGGGCTACCGGTTATCTCGGGTGCGGTTGCAAACGCGACATAGGCTGTGAATGACGTGTCGGTCTTGTCGGAGATTATCACGGGCAGTTCCTTGAAATACGATGTTCCGAGGTAGCCTCTCTGACCCCTTCCAAGGAAGTAGAGACTTCCGCGATAGTCGATGAAATTACACATAATGTCCGTATCAAATTTGTCGCCCTCTTCGAGGTCGCTTAAATCGGGTCCGTAGGCGCAGAGATACTCATTGTCAAAAATGTTTTCATCGGTATAAACGCTCTTTACCAATGCACGTAAGTCGTCAGTGCTGTGGAAGCGGCTGTCAACGACCTTATGATACAGTATCGTATAAGGTATCTCCTTAACAGTGCCGTTTTCACTGGTATAGTTGTTATGTCCGTTATATCCCTCTAAGCCGTCTGCAACGTATCTGTCATCATCATCATAAGCGAACCATATCGTTTCATACTCATAAGGTATAGAAGGAACCTCAAAGTGGAACTCATTTACAATCAGATTTACCTCCTCCGAGCGCTCGGCGAGGTCGAATGCTATCTTTTGGAATTCCACGTCATCGGCGGCAGACGTGCTGACAGCCTCCGCGGCAGTGCTTGCAGTTGTTGTCTCTGCGGCGGCTGTAGTCTGCGTGCCTGTGGAGGCAGTTGTCGCGGCAGTGGCAGTATTCGTACCCGTAGCCGATACTACCGTTGTTGTCGTGACGGGCGAGGATTCATCGGTAGTGACCGTACCCGAGGGCGGCACAACGATGTTGTCTCCTCCGCGGTGACGGAGCAGCAGGGCGCCGCCTGCGATGAGTCCCGCGACGAGCACAAGCGAAGCCGCGGTGTACAGCGGCGTGAGCCATACGGGGCGCGTAACGCGCTCAACTCCCGAGACTGTGTCGCCGACCTCCATTTCGCCCGACATGGTCTGCTTTGCGGACTTCTTTTCCGCGTACTTTTTCTCGCTCTTTGCGAGAATGCGCTCAAGCTGAGCGCTCGTCAGCTCGGGACAGCTCTCCGCGAGCTCGTCTATCTGTCTGTCGTCGGCATTTTCCAGCATATCAAAAAGCTCTTTCTCTTTCATGCTTATCCCTCCCTCGTGATGCCTGCCTGAGCAAGCGCGGCTCTGAGTTTCTCCATAGCCCGCGTACAGCGCGAGCGCACGGACGACGCCGTCATAGAGACGTGCTCCGCTATCTCCTTAGAGCTCAGACCGTAGTAGAATTTCTGTATCAGTATCGTAGAATCGGGCTCTCCGAGGCTGCTGATACTCGCGAGGAGTATGCGGCGCAGCTCCGAGCTGTCCACCTTTTCGTCCACATTTATATCGGAGGCGAGCTCCGCCATATCCTCGTCGTCCGCGGAAACGGTGCGCGAGCCTGCGGCGCTGAGCCTCCTGTAGTAGTCGATAGCTGTACGCTTTGCGAGGGTACCGATGTAGCCCCTTATGTCTCCGACGTGGTCATCGCTGTATTCAAAGCTGATGAAGAGGTCGGCAAAGACGTCGCTGACGCACTCCTCGATATCTTCATTTGTTCCGCAGCTTCTCAGCTTGTTGTAGACGATAGTGTATACATATCTGCCATATTCCTGCATGAGCGCGCGGTGGCACTCTGCGGGCGAGCGCTCAAGAGCGGCTTTCAGCTCGCTTGCTGTCATATGCATCTCCTCCTTGCGGTGTGATAAAGTCGACCTTTCATAAACAACATTCGCAGCGGAGACAGAAAGTGCTGCAAGTTTTTGAAAGTTTTTTCAGTTTTTTTCCATTTTTTTCTTGTAGGGGTTGTTCGGGTGGGCGTCGAAGCCGAGCGGAAGGTATTCATGAGGGATATATTTCTCGTATTTGAGGTCGTAGGAGTAGTTGCAGAAGATGAGCTCGACATAGGTTATGGTATTCTCCTTGTCGGGAGTGTGTATCGCGTAGACGAAGCCGTTATAATCGTCGGAGTATATGGCAATGGGGTCGTCCTCGCCCGCAAAGCCCGTCACGCCGTAGATGCCGAGATACGGAGCATCACCGCAGTCCTCGAGGCGGTCGAGCTCGGCGGCGTAGTCATCGGGGGAGTAGGTGACGGTCAGATAGCTGAGGAACTGCGAGTCCCACGGGTTGTAGTAGACCATTTTGTAGTCGAGCACTTCCATGCCGTCGGTCAGCACGTCGGGGAAGATGGACTCGTCCATGCCCCATTTAGTGCGGTATTCCTGTTCTGCATTCTCACCCATATACATGGAGTAGTGGGACGGGTCGGTGTCGACCTTGACTCGCGCAAGAGCTCCGTCCAGCAGTACGAGACCCACCACTCCGAGAACGAGGAGAAAGTGTACGAAGAAGTACAGGGCGACTCCCGCGGCAGTTACCCCCGCGATAAGAGCCGCAAGTTTGCGCTTTTTCTTTTTCTCATATTTTGCGAATTCCAGCGCTGTATCCATGCGGAACTGCACATCGGGAGTCTTTGCTCCCATAGCCTCCAGTGCGGCGCGGCAGGCGGCACACTCCGCGATGTGCTCCTCGGTCAGGGCACGGCTCTCGGGGCTGACCATATCCTCCGCATACAGCGGGAGCAGGTCGCGTATCACATTACATGGCAGTTTCATTCCGATTCCTCCTTTATCTCATTTTGTATCATAGTCTTTGCGCGGTGGAAGGTCACGCACGCCCAGTGCTCGTTCTTGTCGAAGAGGTCGCCTATCTCGCGGAAGGAGAGCTCGCCGAATACACGGAGCGAGAATACCTCCTTGTACGGCTCGCGAATGGTGTGGAGCACTCGGTGCAGTCGGAGCGCGAGCTCCCTGTCTGCGATGAGCTCCGTGAGGTCGGCGCTGTCGGCGATATAGTCCTCGGGGACGTCCTCGCCCGTGAGGTGCTTCTGCTTGCGGCAGTGCGAGTAGTAAAGGTTGCGGGCTATGGAGCAGAGCCATACCCTCAGCTCGGACTCGCCGCGGTAGCTGTCTATGGAGCGGAACGCGCGGTAGAACGTCTCCTGCGTGAGCTCCTCGGCGAGGTGCTCGCTCGCGGAAAGTCCGCGCAGAAAGCGGAAAACGTCATCGTAGTATTCGCGGAACATCGCGTCAAAATCGGCAGGCATGGCTCTCCTCCTTTCGTTGGTATTCTGGGCTTCTGTACATAAGACGCATGAGCTGACATAATATCACAGAAAAATTTCAAAAAAATATATTATAATGATATAACATAATGTGCGGCGTGTCAAGTGTTGCTGTTTTGCACAAATGCGAGCACTTGTTATTGTGCAGATATACAAAGTTTTTGTTTTCGTATTGACCCTGACGTTACGTCATAGTTTATAATTATTTTACACGGGAGGTGGTCGCTGATGATGACAGTGAACGAGGTCAGCAAGCTGACAGGAGTGAGTATACGCGCTCTTCAATATTATGACAGGATAGGTCTGCTGTCGCCTTCACAGCGCACGGAGGCGGGCTACAGGCTGTATGACGATACGGCACTGGAGCGCTTGCAGCAGATACTGCTGTTTCGCGAGCTGGAGTTCCCGCTCGGCGACATAAGGGCTATTCTCGAAGCGCCCGATTTCGACAGGGATAAGGCGCTCGGACAGCAGATAGAGCTCCTTGAGCTCAGGATACAGCGGCTCGAGGCGCTGGTCGGGCTCGCCCGTGAAATAAGAGAAAAAGGAGAGATGACTATGGATTTTAAGGCGTTTGACAGTACGCAGATAGAGGAGTTTGCCGCACGCGCAAAGGCTGAATGGGGCGATACAAAGGCATTTGCCGAGTATGAGCAGAAAAGCGGAGCGCGCTCTGCGGAGGAGGAAAGGACGCTTGCGAATGAGCTGATGAGCGTGTTCGCGGAGTTCGGCGCTATGCGGAAAAAGCCCGCTGACAGCGAAGAGGTGCAGGCTCTTGTGAAGAAGCTGAAGGACACTATCAACGGGAATTATTATACCTGCGAGGATAAGATGCTCGCGTATCTCGGGCAGATGTACTCCGCAGACCCGAGATTCCGCGAGAGCATAGACAATGCGGGAGGCGAAGGGACTGCCGCATTCGTCAGCAAGGCTATCGCAAAATACTGCAAGTAAGAGAAAAAGCCGTAAAGAAGCATTTGCTCCTTTACGGCTGTTTTTTCATCTGCGCGGACATCTTCACGCACTCGCTTTTACCCAGTCGTAATGCTCGAATTCGCTGCTGCCGTAGGTCTCGGTTACGGACTGCACCGTATAGAGCACCTTGCCGTTTTCGTCGGTGGCTTTGCCCTCCCTGACGATGTAACGGTCGGGGACGGGCTCGGGGTAGGGCTCGTAGCCCATTGCACAGAAGCCCTTTTCATCAGGGGTCAGCTCGTAGGTCTGACCGTCCATGACAAACTCTATCTTTTTCACGTTTTTGTCCGTGACGTAGAATGCTTTTGTCCCGAACCACTTCACGCCGTTCTCATATGTGAAGCTGCCGCCCGTCATCGAAATACCGCAGTCCTTGACAGCCCAGCCGCCGCTCGTGCCGCCGCCTATCCACATACCGAGCCTCAGAATGTCGTCTCTGTCGGCATTTCCCGCGATAACGTATGTCTCTCCGTCATCGGGAAAATGCTCGAGGAAATACGACTCTGCCGCCTTGCCGTCCTTGCTCTTTATCGTGGCGATGTAGGTCAGCTGGGGAGGGGTTGCATTTTTAGCCTGAATGGGGTCTTCGTAGTAGTCAATGCTATGCTCCATGATACACTGCTTCGCCGCTCCTCTTGCAGTGAAGCGCGCGCCGTCGATGAAGTTGCCGATATAGCCGATGATGAGCGCGAGGACGAGCGTCCCGAGCGTGACCTTCAGCAGTATCCAGCGGTTTTTCTTGCGGACGCGCTTAGCCGTCTCCTTGTATTTTTTTGTGTCCTCGGGGACGGGTACGTTTTCGCTTGTATTTATCGTTTTTTTCATTTGTTCCCACTCCTTTTCACAGGCGGGACACTCCGCGATGTGCTCCTGTACAGCCGCATTCGACTTCTCCGACGCGATGCCGTCTATGCACAGCGGCATGAGGTCGCGTATTATCTCGTGGTCATATTTCATATCCGTACCTCTCTTTCATTGCCGCGCGCAGCTTCGCGACGGTGCGGTTGTATATCACCGCAGCGGTGTTCGCGCGGATATTCAGCACACAGGCTATCTCGGCGTAGCTCGCCTCCGAGTAGAGGCGGTACTGCATCACCGAGCGTGCGGGCTCGTCGAGCTCGTCCAGCAGCGTCCTCAGCCGCTCAAGCATTTCCTGCCGCTCGAGCTCTGCTGTCGGAGGAGGGACAGCCTCGTCGCTCCTGCGGGCGGCTATGTCGCGCTGCCGCGTCTCCCTGCGCACGTACTTCGCATAGATGTTTTTCGCTATCTGAAAAAGCCACGTTCGCATACTGCATTCGCCGCGGAATCTCCCGAACGAGAGGAATGCCTGATAGAATGTCTCCTGCGTGAGCTCCTCTGCGGCGGAGCGGTCACAGCAGGTGAGTCCCAGCAGAAAGCGGTAGACCTCGGGCTGGAATCGGTCGTATATCTCCTCGAATTCATTCATCGGCATTCCCCCCTTTCGCGTATTCGATACGTATCTGTATATTAGTACCCGCAGTACCTGCGATATTACACTCCGCGGAAAAATTTTCCATACCTATTATATCACATCTTCACCGAGGCGGCAAAAAAACTTTTTAAAATCAGATAAAAAGTTGAAATTCGCCTGTTATGATGTGAGTACAGTAGGAAAGGAGTGTTCTTATGGACAATAAGATAGTTATCAGAAAAATGAACAAGTTCTACGGGAGAAAGCAGGCTCTCTTCGATATCGACCTCACTATCGAACAGGGTATGTTCGGTCTGCTCGGACGCAACGGTGCGGGCAAAACGACCCTGATGAAGACCATAGCCGCGCTCCACCCGATGAAGAGCGGCGAGGTCACTGTATGCGGCGTGCCCGTCGGGGAGGCGGCAAAGATACGCTCCATGATAGGCTACCTGCCGCAGGATTTCTCCATGTACCCGAATATGCGAACAGACGAGGCGCTCGACTACCTCGGCGCTCTCTCGGGCATACCGTCCAAGGAGCGCAAACAGCGCGTGGAGGAACTGCTGAAAAAGGTCAACCTCTATGAGCACAGGAACAAAAAGGTCAAGCAGCTCTCGGGCGGAATGAAGCGCAGACTCGGTATCGCGCAGGCTCTGCTGCACGACCCGAAGGTGCTCATTGTCGACGAGCCGACTGCGGGGCTCGACCCCGAGGAGCGCATACGCTTCCGCAACCTGCTCTGCGAGACGGCGGAGGAGCGTATCGTTATCCTCTCGACCCATATCGTCGGCGACGTGGAGTCCACCTGCGAGAATATCGCGATAATGGACGAGGGAAAAATTCTCTGGCGCGGAACTGTGCGCGAGCTGCTCGAGAATGCGCGCGGACACGTCTATACCGCCAACATCGAGAAGCAGTACATGGCTCAGGTGAAGAAGGAGTACATCGTAACTGGCATGGTCGCGCAGGCGGAGTATACCACCGTGACTATCGTCTCCGACGCCGAGCCCGACCTGCCGAATGCTGTCCTGACCGAGCCCGACCTTGAGGGCGCTTATATGTACTGTCTGCGCTCGAATGGCTGCGATATGAAAGGCGGTGAGGAGTAATGCTGTTCAGACATGAATGCAAAAAGATAGTATGCTCGGCGGCTTTCATCGTCTACTGCGTTATATCGCTGTTGTTCTTCTTCACGAATTACTGGACGGACTGCTCCGATGAGGTGTCTTGCAGCGGACAGGGGCTCATTGCGGTCGAAGACCACGACCGCATAATGGACGGCGCGACAAACGCTCTTATGGGCGATTTTGCGTCGAACAGGTACGAATGCTATCCATACGGCTTCTACAAGGCTGTCCACCTCAAAGAGAAAAAGCGTATGAAAATCAGGAGCTATCTCGAGGAGATAACGGGAGTAAGCGGCGAGGAGTTCGATAAGCTGCTCGAAACGGGTGAGCCCTACTTTGAGGGCTTCTCTACAAAGGAGCTGTACGAATTCCATGATATCCCCGTGAAGGAGGGCTTTTCATATGACCGTTTCATCGAGATAATGGCTGACGTGGACGATATTGTCGGCGGAGGCTCGATATACAATCCCGAGGGACTCATGTACTCGTTTTCGCTTGTCCCCATGGCGGAGGAGGATATTAAGGCGGAGCAGGACTCCTTTTACAAGGATGACAAGATAACGCGCGGTCTTGCAAGGCTTTTTTGTGACTATGCTGGCATTTGCCTCGCGATACTGCCCGTATTCGCTTCCGCGTGGCTGACTGCCGCGGACAAGAAGCGCCGTATGCAGGAGCTCGTCTACTCGCGCAGTATCAGCTCGTGCAGGCTCGTGTTCACGCGGTATGCGGCTCTGCTGTTCACTATGGCGATACCTGTTCTCGCCATGATGCTCCTCTCACTGATACAGGCGCTCGTTGTCTACAAGGGGCACTCTATGGATATGCTCGCATTTTTCAAGCTGCCTGTGGTATGGCTCCTGCCGAACCTCATGCTCACGACGGCGGTCGGAGTGCTCGTGACGGAGATATTCTCGTCGCCTGTCGCGATACTCTCACAGCTTGCGATATGGTTCTACTCCGTAATGGCTGGCTCGCTGGAGCTCTCGGGCGGTCTGGACAGGTTTACGCTGGTCGTCCGACACAATACGCCGTTTGGGAGGGACGTGTTCCTCGCGGAGCAGGGCAATTTCATATTCAGCCGCGTGTTCTGGACTGTCATATCACTGGTGTTGATGCTGCTCGCGGTCGCAGTCTACAGCGCAAAGAGGGGAGGGCGTTTCAATGGCATCAGGCTGTTTGGCAAGGATAGTATATTCAGACGTAAGGCATAATTTCCTGCCGCATTACGCCGCCGCCGCGGGAGTGCTCCTCGTCACGCCCGTCATATTCGGGCTCGCGGAGCTCACCGCGCAGATGTCGGCTCAGCCGCTCGAGATGATGCCGCTCCTCATGGGGATAATCCTGTTCACGCCGATACTTGCTCCCGAGCAGAACGAGTGCATTCTCGAGACAGTGCGCGCGAAAAAAATGAGCCGCCATATCGTGACGGGTATGCGTCTGCTCTGCTCGTTCGTGCTGCTCGCGGTGTTGATATTCGCGCTCGGCGGCTATATGCGGTACAATGAGTGCGATGTCTCCGTGAAGATGTGCGCGGGAGCTCTCGCGGGAGCTTTCGCCGTCGGAGCACTCGGCTTCTTCTGCGCCGCAGTCACCGACAATGTCATCGTCGGCTATATGGTGTCGCTGATGTACGCGGTGATGAATCTCTTCCTGCGAAAGGAGCTCGGCAAGTTCTTCCTCATGTCGATGACCTTCGGGATAAAGGGCTGCAAGCCTGTGCTCGCCGTGTCGGGAGCAGTGCTCATCATCGCGGCTATGATATACCGCAGATTCGCGAAGAACGAACGCTGAACGGGGCGGGGTGCCCCCGCGGGCGGTTTCGCGGCATAGCTGTACAAAACGGGAGTTTATTCCCGCGTGGCTTGCCGTTTGGACAGAATTATGATATAATGTATGCAAAGCATACATTATATTTATCAAAATGCCCTTGCAGATACGCAGATCAAAGATCTGCTTCCTGCATATCGGGCAATTATATCATAACGCTTCGCTTTTATGATATATAGTGGCAAGGAAGTGAAGATATGTACAAGATACTTGTCGCCGACGACGAAAGGGACGTGGTCAGCCTGCTCAGGGACTACCTCGAGCTAAGCGGCTACTGCGTGTTCACGGCGTATAACGGCGCGGAGGCTGTCGAGGCAGCCTCGAAAGCTCCCGACCTGATACTGCTCGACGTCAATATGCCCGAAATGGACGGGTTCGAGGTCTGCGCGCGTCTCAGGGAGCATATCAACTGTCCGATACTGTTCCTCACCGCACGCGTGGAGGACTCCGACAAGATAAGCGGCTTTGCCGCGGGCGGCGACGACTACATCATCAAGCCCTTCTCGCTCGATGAGCTCGGTGCGCGTATAGCTGCACATCTCCGCCGCGAGCAGCGCTCGGCTGCGTCGGCAAATGTGCGGTTCTTCGGCAATACCGTCATCAACTACACCGAGAAAACGGTCAGCGTGGGAGACGAAAAAATCGACCTCACAAAGAAGGAGTACGGCATCGTCGAGCTGCTCTCGATGAATATGGGGCAGATATTCGACAAGGAGCGCATATACGAGGAAATATGGGGCTACGATGCAGAGGGCGACAGTTCCGTCGTCGCGGAGCACGTCCGCAGACTCAGGGCGAAGCTCGCGAAATACGGCGAGGAATCGCACCTCGGCACTGTATGGGGCATGGGTTACAAATGGATAAAGTAGGAAAGAGGACGCTTGCGTCCGCACTGGTACGCTATCTCGTGCCGTGCATCATCGTGTGCGCGGCAGGCGGCTTCATAATAGAGGCGGTGTCAAGCTATTTGCAGATGTGGTTCTTAAACGTATTCTACGGCAATAGCGAGATGTACGGCAAAGATGCTTTGGCAGGCAAATTCTATCTTATCTCCGAGCTGTGCTACTATCTGCGGATAGCTCTCGTGCCGTTATGGGCGGGGGCGTGTCTGTGGGTGACGGCGCACGTCTTCCTCCGCAGGGAGATACAGTCTCCCGTGGATACACTTATTAAGGCGTCCGACAAGATAAGAAACGACGAGCTCGACTTCACGGTCGAATGCCCGACCGACAACGAGCTCGGCAGACTGTGCGGCTCGTTCGAGGATATGCGGCGCAATCTCTACGACAGCAACTACACGCTGTGGAAGGCGCTCGAGGAGCGCAAGCGGCTCAACTCCGCGTTCGCGCACGACCTCCGCACGCCTATCACCGTGCTCTGCGGCTATACGGAGCTGATAGACAAGTGCGGCGGCAAGCTCCCGCCCGAGAAGCAGGCGGAGATTATGACGAAAATGGCGGCGCAGGTCGAGAGACTGAAAAGCTACACCGAAAAGATGAGCGGCGTCAACAAGCTCGAGGATATAATCCCCGATGTCAAGCCCGTCCGCTTCGATGAGCTGTGCAGGCATATCTCCGAGAGCGGCGAGCTCCTGTGCGGGGAGAGGTTCAGCTTCACCGCCGTCGGCGACGGCGAGAGCCTCGTGAATACCGACGCGGAGCTGCTCATGGAGGTCTTCCTCAACCTCGCCGCAAATGCGATGCACTATGCGAAAACGGTCGTGGACTGCCGCGCTGAGCTCAGCGGGAGCTTGCTGAGGCTCGTCGTCACCGACGACGGCTGCGGCTTCTCCGAGGACGCGATGAGACAGGCGTGGAAGCCCTTCTACCGCGACGAGAGCGAGGAGGACAAAACGCACTTCGGGCTCGGACTGTACATCTGCTGGCTGCTCTGCCGAAAGCTCGGCGGAGGCATAACTATCGAAAATGCCCCGAGCGGCGGCGGTATGGTCACCGCAGAGGTCAATACATCAGCGAGTGCGTGACGCGGTCGCTATTCATTAAAAAAGCTCAGAGGAAGCAAGCGCTTCTTCTGAGCTTTTTCGTTCAGCATTTTTCGCTATTTCAGTCCGTGGGATATACGGGGAGGTCGTACTCGGTGAGCAGACCTGCGTCTACCTGCTGTATCGTCAGCGCGTCCATTGCTGTGACGCCGTCGCCGGGATTGTAGCAGTCAGCTGCACTCTGCTGAGCAGCCGTGAGGTCATATTTGTCCTGGTTGGCGATGAACTGCAAGATCGCAACGGAATCGGAAACTCCGAGCTTGCCGTCTGCGTTGGCGTCGCCGTAGATAACACCCATAATGTCGCCCGCAAACCACGTATCATCGAGCTCTGTGGTGGTGGTGGCAGTAGTCGTCGTGGTAGTTCCCACCTGCGTACCTATCATAGCCGTGCCGTCCCACTCGTCGGTAGTGGTAGTTGTGGTCGTTGTTCCTATCTGCGTGCCAATCATTGTCGTGCTGTCCCACCTGTCAGTGGTGGTGGTAGTTGTTGTAGTTCCTATTTCGGAGCAATTGTTTGTCCTTTCGCAGTCAAAGCACGTATCCTCGTAAATTGTAGTAAAAGGTTCAGCGACTGTGGTGCCGACCATAGTGGTCGTCTGCTCAAGCTCGGTGTCCGATATCATCGCGACGCCCTCAGACCTTACGGCTTCTTCCTCGGCAGCGGCTGCAGCTGCGCTTACCGAGGCGCCGACAGCGACTGTGGCTAAAAGAGCGGATATCTCTTTTGTGAATTTTCTCATGGTCTCTTTCCTCCTTTATCATTGGCAATTATTTCAAGTGCAGTAAGTATCTGCACCTGTTCCTCCATACAAGCGGCTTCGGATATGTCCCTCACGGTACCCGTTGTCGCCATTTTCCTGCACGCGCACGAATTGCGGCAGTATTCCGCTATCTCGCAGCCCTCGCAGCGCTCCGAGCGCATGGGGTAGTCGGGGTGAGCGGCTCTTGTCTGTTCAGCCTGAATGCCGACGGATACATCTCCGCAGCGGTATTCGGGCAGATTCTGGAACTGCACGCAGGGGTAGAAGCTGCCGTCCCAGTTGATGAATATTTTCTTTTTGCATATCTCGCAGAGGTTCGCTTTTTTGTTTGTGACGGTGTCTATCTTAGTTGCGAGCTCGTATACGAAGAGGTCGGGGATAGTGGCTATTTTCCGCCACTGTTCACGCATGATGTCGCCGAAGCTGTCGGGGTCGCGCGGGTCGAGGAAGGAGTCCATTGAGGCGGATACCTTCTTTGCGCCGAGCCCTTTCAGGTACAGGATATTGTCGTACAGCTTCGGGAGAGTCTCCTCCGTGTAGACGAGCTGCACAAGCGCCTTCGGCTGATATTTCAGCAGCAGCTTCAGGTTCGCGTCGAGCAGAGCCGTATCAGCTCCGCGCTCGGTGCAGTCCCTGCCGTCGTGGGACATATTGATGATGACGTTCTTGCCCTCGCACCATTTCAGGAAGTCCTCGTCGAGAAGCGTGCCGTTGGTCGTGATGACAAAGCGGTTCGCCCTGAGCGTCTCAATGTAGTATTTCACGGTGTCCTTGTACAGCAGGGGCTCGCCTCCGAAGAGGTAGACCGTGTCCGCGTCGCCGCGGCTGTTGACGAAGTCCGCTATCTTCACGCGGGTGTCGTCGCCGATACAGCCGTATTCCGTGTTGAGGTGCCGCTCGTAGCAATAGCTGCATTTGAGATTGCATTTGTTTGTGATGCTGATAGTGTAGTCCATTTTATCATCTCGGTTCGGTATAAAAACCAGTTTTTTTGCGGAGCGTTTCAATCATTGTAGCACATTTTTACGAAAAAGTCAACAAAAATAAAATTTTTTCCTGTCCTCAGCCGCCGTCAGCGGGAGTGTTCCACGTGGAACGACTGAAGACCACCTTATAATATGAAAGCAGCCCTCCGTTTATTCCAACGGAGGGCTGTTCCTTTGCTTGCTGTGTGCCGTCAGACTGACTTTTCAGCAACAGCCTCGACCTCTACGAGCGCACCCTTGGGCAGCGCCTTTACTGCGACGCAGCTCCTCGCGGGACAGCTCGTGAAGAACTCCGCGTAGACCTCGTTGAAGGCGGCAAAGTCGCTCATATCGCTGAGGAAGCAGACGGTCTTGACTACGCTGTCCATCGTGCAGCCCGCCGCCTCGAGGAGAGCCTTGATATTGCCGCAGACCTGCCGTGTCTGCGCGGTGATGTCTCCGCCGACGAGAGCGCCTGTCTGCGGGTCGAGGGCTATCTGTCCCGAGGTGAATACGAGCCCGCCCGCGCATACAGCCTGCGAGTACGGACCTATCGCCTTCGGGGCGTTGTCTGTTGAAATGATACTGCTCATGCTTGTCCTCCTTTGATTTGGATATGATACTATTATAACCTAAAAAGCGGTGTTTGTCTACCATAATGATATGATTTGCGCGGAAAAGATGCATGAAATAGTCGGAGTCAGGCATTTGACGTTGACTATTTTCGTTTTTTGGTGTATAATGTAAGCAATTACTGTATGGATTGGTGATATTTATGAGCGAAAAAAAGACCGACCGCCGTACACTCAGGACCCGTAAGGCTATCTGTGACGCGTTTGCGGAGCTGCTCTCGGAAAAGGAACTGCACAAGATAACCGTGCAGGAGATTGCCGATAAAGCCGACGTGAACCGCGTGACCTTCTACAAGCATTACCTCGACGTTTACGACCTCTATGACAAGATAGAGGAGGACGTTCTCGTCGAGCTCGGACTGCTGATATTACAGCTCGATGAGCTGCGTGCCGAGGAGTTCTTCTCCTGCCTCATCGGCTACATCAAGGACAACGGGAGCATTTTCGGCATGATGTTCTCGCGCAACGGCACCAACAACCTCCGCGAGAAGTTCAGCAAGCTGATGGAGGGTCTCTTCCGTAAGCTGATAAGCGAGCAGCAGGACAGCAAGCTCAGTGACGAGCGCATAGAGTACCTCAGCTGCTACCGCGCTCAGGGCTGCATTGCCGTGGTCGAGAAGTGGGTGACGAGCGGGTTCTCGGAGCCTGACAAGTTCATTATCGGTATCCTTGCCGACCTCGACCGTAACACCGAGGACCTTATTTTTAAGGAATAGTTTCGTCATAAGAACGGCGCTTGTCTTTTGTCAGTCGCCGCTTTTTGATGCCTGCTGCGCTGTGCGGCGTCAGACCTTATCATCAAGCGCGTGATGCCACTGAGTATCGTCAGAGCGTTTGCTGCGATACAATTTGCAGGCGATATGTAGTTTTGTTTACACTTCGCCGCCCGATTGTTGCTTTAACTACAAAACAGCGGGATATTATCTGTTGAACAAAGCGAAAAGCTGTGGTATGATATAGTCATGGAAAACACAAAGCGTAAAAAACGCAGGAAAAATCAGGAGGAAAAAACAATGAGAAATTTCAACGCACAGAACAAGGTAAACAACGTAAAGGGCAGCAAGAAGGCTGTTCCGATGATAATCGCCGCTATCGTTACTATCGCAGGAGCAGCAACTCTGCTGACAGGCTGCGGCACTGACGTCCCCGCATCTTCGGCTCCCGCTGCTAACGTGGCTGTTACAACTTCCGCTTCAACAACAGCAGCGTCTGCAAAGAATGATAAGGCTGAGAACAAGACCACAA
>Ga0310691_10000986_pt1 | contig 47321 bp, 37 predicted proteins | sample 176DNAGHGlowgp2_FD_203887 | JGI IMG/M metagenome (GOLD analysis project Ga0310691, IMG submission 203887) | Sheep rumen microbial communities from Palmerston North, Manawatu-Wanganui, New Zealand - 1766 DNA GHGlow gp2 (v2) (version 2) | ecosystem: Host-associated > Mammals > Digestive system >... | reverse complement strand
CAATTCAGGCAAAAATCAACAGAAGACCAAGGGAAAAACTAAATTTCCTTACCCCAAATGAGGTCTTTTTCAAACATTTTGCCTAACTTTGCAACAAACTTGCACTTGCTGGTTGACTCTATACAGTGGCTTGCAGCTGGTAAAGATTAAAAAAATCATAATTCGTGTGCCGTTATTCAGAATTTTTCGTACCTTTGCAGCCGATTTATGCACGAACGATAATAAACACTTAATAATAATGGCAAACATGAATCAACAGCAGGCTCCCGCTTTAGAGGAGCAGGTCAGCAAGACCGAAGCCTTTTTGGAGAAGTACAAGAAGGCAATCATTTGCGGCGTGGTGTGCGTCGTCGTCCTCGTAGTAGGCTGCATTCTTCTGAACACTTACTATTTTGAACCCCGTCAGACCGAGGCCAGTACCGAGCTTGGCAAGGCTCAGGAGCTGTTCCAGCAGGAGCAGTACGACAAGGCTCTGGCCGGTTTCCAGAAGGTGGCTGCTGACTACGGCTCTACCGATGCCGGCAATCTGGCTCAGCTCTACATTGGTCTTTGTCAGGCCAACCTGGGCAAGTGGCAGGAGGCCGTCAACGCCCTGGAGTCGTTCAGCGGCAAGGGAGATGCCATGATTAGTCCGGCTGCCGAGGGTGCTTTGGGCAATGCCTATGCCAACCTCAACCAGCTCGACAAGGCTGTAGAGCATCTGAAGAAGGCCGCCTCGATGGCCGACAACAATTCGTTGTCGCCGACGTTCCTGATTCAGGCTGGTGAGATTTTGGAGAGCCAGGGCAAGAAAGCTGATGCGCTGAAGCTGTATCAGGAAGTAAAGGAGAAGTATTTCAACTCCATGCAGTACCAGACCATCGACAAGTACATAGAGCGCGTTTCCGAGTAATGGCTACCAAGAATCTGTCGCAGTATAGCGCTGAGAGCGTCCCTGATGCCTCGAACATGATATTTGGTATCGTCGTCGCCGAGTGGAACCCCGAGATTACCGGGGCGCTGCTCGACGGCTGCGTTTCTACCCTTGAGCGCCACGGTGCGCTGCCAGAGAATATCCATGTGAAGACCGTCCCCGGCTCGTTTGAGCTGATATACGGTGCCCACCAGATGACCCTCAACGACGGCTACGATGCCGTCATCATCCTGGGCAGTGTCATCCGTGGCGAGACGCCTCATTTCGACTACATCTGTCAGGGCGTTACGGCGGGCATTGCCCGTCTGAATGCCACGAGCAGCATTCCCGTCGTCTATGGTCTGCTGACCACTGAGAACGTGCAGCAGGCCCAGGACCGTGCCGGTGGCCGTCTGGGCAACAAGGGCGACGAGTGTGCCGTGGTGGCCATCAAGATGGCTAAGTTCTGACCAGGTTGTCGGGAGCGTCGTCGTAATGGTCGGTCTTGTGGAAGATGCGGCCTATTCCCCTCATTTGAATTTTTACGTGGTCGACGAAGCTCCGCCACATCGACTGCTTACCAATGGTGCCGTAGCCAGTAATGGCGCGGCACCTTTTGTCGTGTACGAATACGATGCGGCCGTACTTCTTCAGGTTGAGGGCCATCGAGCCGTCCTCGCCGCGAATGATGTCGACGCGGTATGGCTCCTGGCGGCCGTAGTCGGCATTGTAGGCAAACACCAGTCCGCGCACCGACAGTTCGGGTCGCTTGAAGTGCTGCACCCAAAGGAACAGGTCGCGTGCCATCTCGAAGAGGCGCAGGCTAAGTTTGGAGTGCTGTTCGTCTGGGAAGTAGCTCCACGTGGCCGATGCGCAGCTGACCCCCGGCTTCATGAGGTGTTCGAGCATGACCTCGTAGTAGTAGGGCGGGTAGAGCGTGTCGCTGTCTACGTCGAAGTAGTATCGTCCACGGGCGTGTTGCAGTCCGCAGCGGCGGGCATAGCCGCACGAGTGTTGGTATTCGGTGTAGTAGGGGATGCCGGCCTGTTGGTAAATCTCTGCCGTGCGGTCGTGTGAGTCGTTGTCCACGCCGATGATTTCCACGGGATATTTGCACTTTATTTCGCTGATGGCCCAGAGGCATGCCTGCAGGTGTGTCTCCTCGTTGTATGCGATGACGACGATGCTGGCCAGGGGCTCCGGGCTCTGCATGGCGGCCAGTCGGCGGCGTGTGCCGTCGATGACCTCCCGGGGCACCTCGCTGAACGGTCGTCCGTAGACGGTCATGTATTTGTCGTACCAGTTTGTCATATCTTGTTTTTCTTACGCTGACTGCTGTCCGTTGCCCATGGTCGCTTCCACCACGATGCGCATTTGCCGTTGCCACGTCAGGTGTTCGACGGTCTGGCGGATGTCTGCGGGCTTCATGGTGAAGCGGTCGGTGAAGTCGACGATTTGCTGTATGTCGATGGGCGACTCGTCGGCCGTTGCCTTCAACACGTAGGGCTGACGGTCGAAGTCGCTGTCCTGTTCGCTGTATATGAAGGGTATGCCGCGTGTGGCATACTCACGGTTTTTGAGTGTCTTGATGGTGGTGATGCCGCTGCGGTGGCGTCCGAGAGAGCCGATGGCGAAGCGGCACTGGTTGAACACGTCGTCGAGTTGCTGTCCGAACAGCTGGCCGTGGAGCACTATCTTGCCGTTTAGTCCGTAGCGGTCGATGAGTGTCTGGAATCCGCGCTCGCCGTGCATGTCGCCCGGCCAGATGCCGCCGACGATGTGTAGCACCACGTTCTTGGGCTTTTCGGTCGTCTGGTAGTAGCGTCCGAGTCCCTCGACGAGGCGGTCGTAGCCGTGCCAGAAGTGTACCTCGGCCACGCCGATGAGGTGCAGGGAGTGATGGTCGGCTGGTGGCTGGTGCAGAGGTATGCTGTCCATGTCGACGCCGTTGCTGATGTTGATGGTTCGCTGGCCGAAGATTTCCGTGGCGTCCGAGAATGTCACCAGTGCCTCCATCTGTCGGTATAGTCTGCGCCGGAACAGCTTGTCGCACCACAGGCCTATGCGCTGCTTCATCACGGCGTGGCAGAACTCCTGGTCGTAGGGGTAGGTGGGTATTTCGGTGACGGCCTTGATGCCGGCCTTCCTCAGTCGGCTGAACAGGCGTATGAGCCAGGGGCTGGCGTTCTGGAAGCAGCGTGCGTAGACCATCTGTATGCCCTCGCGCAGGCAGTAGTCGTAGATGCAGCCGTAGCTCATGCGCTGGTGCAGGGCTGCCGTCCATCCGGTGCCGTAGTCCTTGATGACGTCGTCGTCGATGAATCGGCATCGGTGGCCTTCGGGTGTGAATCCGTAGTAGCACAGCCGTGCGTCGTATCCGTTCTGCCGCAGACCTTTCAGCTGGTAGTGTATCTTCTTCGAGATGCCGCTGTAGTCAGAGAATCCGTGGTATGTCAGGAAAAGTATCTTCATGTCTTTCTGCTCGTTGTCATAGGTTATAGCCGTCGTGCGACCGGGGGCTCACACCAGGTGCCTGGCCTTGCCGACCATGCGTGCTCGTCCGATGCCGCCGTTCTGCGGCTGTTGCACGATGCGTATGTCGTGGCCGCGTGGGTGGCTCTGCTGATACTGTCGCACGATGTCCATCGATGCGTCGGTGCCGCAGTCGTCGAGCACCAGAAACTCAATGCTCTCAAAGGTCTGTGCCAGCACGGAGTCCATGGTCAGGCGGATGTATCGTTCTGCGTTGTAGACGGGGATGCCTATGGTCACCTCGTATTGCTTCATAGTCAGTCAGTTTGGTGCAAAGTTAGCGAAAATAATGCAACGGACAAAGAAAATGCGGCATTTTCTTGCTTTTCTGCTGTTTTTTTCGTACCTTTGTCCTTGTACATGACCATCGCGACGACCGTCGGCCCAGGGTCGTCAGCGCCCGCTACCCATATCAGCAGCGCCCGCTGCGCATATTGGTAGCGGGCGCTGCTAATATTAGCAGCGGGCGCTGCTAATAGGTTTGATAGGGGGTAAGCCCCCGTTTGGCCGGGGGTTGATGGCGGTTTGGGCGGGGGTAACTCCCCGTTTGGCCGGGGGGTTGATGGCGGCCTGCGGCGGGCAGCGGGGCCGCGAGGCAGAACCTCGCGGAACAAACGAACCGCCAGAAGCGGCGGCGCAACGGACGGACGGCGGCGGGGCAGGGCGCCAGAAGCGGCGGCGCAACGGGCAGACGGCCGTCGTGGGCGCTAAAAAAGGCGCGACGGCGGCAAAATAATTCCCATCGGGTGGCCCGTTGTCGATAATTTTGCGTACCTTTGCACGCATTATTGTAAATACCCTACATGTCATGCAAAAGATAGATTGCTTTATAGCCTGCCGTCGCGTGCAGGACCAACTGTCCACCATCGCCCAGTTGCAGGCTTCGGCCGCCGTGCGCCGCATCTTCCTGCTGGTAGGTGCCGACGAGGCCGCCGCCGACGTGCCCCACGGCTGCCAGCTGTTGGTGGCTGACTCGCTGCGGTCGACGCAGCTGGTGTTGCAGGTGGCCACACATGCCGTGGCCGACTATGTGCTGCTCATGCTCAAGGCCAGCCCCATTACCCTCGGTGCGTCGGCCCTGGAGCGCCTGCTGCTGACCGCCGGCGACACCGCCAGCGCCCTGGTCTATGCCGACCGCTACACCGTGGAGAACGGCCAGCGCAAGGCCCACCCCGTCATCGACTATCAGGACGGCTCGCTGCGCGACGACTTCGACTTCGGCTCGCTGCTGCTCATCCGCACGTCGCTGCTCCACCAGTATGCCGCCGCCGACCGTGAGCGCGACTACCGCTATGCCGGCCTCTACGACCTGCGCCTCTACTTGAGCCGCGAGGGCCGGCTGTTCCACCTCAACGAATATCTGTACACCGAGCAGGAGGACGACCTCCGCGCCTCGGGCGTAAAACAGTTTGACTATGTCAACCCCGCCAACCGCGACGTGCAGGTGGAGATGGAGCAGGCCTGCACCGCCCACCTGCGCCAGCTCGGCGCACTGGTCGACAGCTCGCAGCGCTTAGAGGTCGACTTCGACGAACAGCCGTTCGACGTGGAGGCATCGGTCATCATTCCCGTCTTCAACCGCGAAAAGACCATCCACGATGCCGTCGAGAGCGCCCTGGCGCAGCAGACCACCTTTGCCTATAACGTCATCGTGGTGGACAACCACTCCACCGACGGCACCTCCGACATCCTTTCCAGTTTGTTGCCATTGCATCGCAACCAGCTGCACGTCATCACCCCCGAGCGCACCGACCTCGGCATCGGCGGCTGCTGGAACGAGGCCGTGCTCAGCCCCCACTGCGGCCGCTTTGCCGTTCAGCTCGACAGCGACGACCTCTACTCGTCGCCCCAGACGCTGCAGACCATCGTCAATGCCTTCTACGAGCAGAAGGCCGCCATGGTCGTCGGCTCCTACCGCATGTGCGACTTCGACCTGCAGACGCTGCCGCCGGGACTCATCGCCCACCGCGAGTGGACCGACGAGAACGGCGCCAACAACGCCCTGCGCATCAACGGACTCGGCGCGCCGCGTGCCTTCTTCACGCCCCTGCTGCGCCAGGTGCGCTTCCCCAATACGTCCTACGGCGAGGACTATGCCCTGGGCCTGCTCTTCTCGCGCCACTACCGCATCGGGCGCATCTACGACGAGCTATACCTCTGCCGCCGCTGGGGAGGCAACAGCGACGCCGCCCTCAGCACGGAGCGCATCAATGCCAACAACCTCTACAAGGACCGCCTGCGCACCATGGAGCTCCACGCCCGTCAGCGACTGGGGCAGGGCAGCGCCACCGCCGACAATGCGCTGACGGCCACCCCCCTGGAGCGGTTCTTCGACCGCCAGCTCGACACGTGGGCCGACGTGCGCCAGCGCTATCGCGACCTGGCCAGCGTCGAGACCAAGGAGCTGCCCGCCGACACGCTGACCATGCAGGCACAGTGGAACCCCGCCCGCATCCGCTCCACCGGGGCCGCCATCGACGCCCGCAGCATTGCCGAGCGCCCCTGCTTCCTCTGCGCCCACAACCGGCCCCCGCAGCAGATGCACCGCACACTCATGGGCCGCTATGAGCTGCTGGTCAACCCCTTCCCCATACTGCCCGTCCACTTCACCCTGCCCACCGTCAAGCACCAGCCGCAGCGCATACTGCCCATGATGGGCGACATGCTGCGACTGCTGGCCGCCTGGCCACAGCTGACGCTGCTCTACAACGGACCGCAGTGTGGCGCGTCGGCTCCCGACCATGCCCACCTGCAGGCCGGCACCACCGGCGTGCTGCCCCTGCAGCAGGCCTGGCAGCGGCTCTGCCGCAACCTCGTCGAGGTGGTCAGCCAGGCCGACGGCAACGAGGGCATCTGGCACGTGGCCGACTATCCGGCTGCCGCCTTCCTCATCCGCAGCCGTACGCCGCTGGCCGGCGAGCGCCTGTTCCGCCGCCTCTACGACTGTCTGCCGCCCAGCGCCGACGGTCCGGAGCCCATGCTCAACGTCATTGCCTGGCAGCAGGGCGACACCACCCACACCATTGTGCTGCCCCGTCGCAAGCACCGTCCCGACTGCTACACCGCCGAGGGCGACGACCAGTACATCATCAGTCCGGGGGCCGTCGACATGGGCGGACTCATCATCACGCCCCGCCAGCACGACTTCGAGCGGCTGACCGCCGACAAGGTCCTCGACATCCTGCACGAAATATCGCTCACCGCCGAACAGGTGCAGCAGGTCATCGACCGTCTGCGCCGCCAGCAGCCCGCCGCACAGGTGACCCCGCTGGGCAACCCGGCACCCGAGGTCAGCGTTGGCATCGTCAGCGGACAGAAGATAGCCTTCTCGCTCAACGCACCCTACACGGCCAAGGGCGAGACCATCGAGGGTCCCCAGGAGGTGGAGTTCTCCGAGGGCGGCATCCTCTGGCGCGGCAACCAGTATCGCCAGCTCATCTTCCAGCCGCAGTCGGCCGACGCATCGTTCTCGCTCAGCGACGTCACCATCGGCGTCAACTTCCACTGGGAGCGCAAGGAGACACAGGTGTTCCTCGGCACCCTGCGCCTCGTCGTCGACGCCGACCACCTGACGGCCATCAACCAGCTGCCCGTCGAGCAGTATCTGGCATCGGTCATCAGCAGCGAGATGAAAGCCACCGCTGGCATCGAACTGCTCAAGGCCCACGCAGTCATCAGCCGCTCGTGGCTGCTGGCACAGATGCGCCGCCGACAGCAGAACGGACAGCAGCGCCAGGGTGCCTTCTTCTCGTTCCAGAAGAAGGACGACGAAATCATACGCTGGTACGACCGCGAGGACCACACCATCTTCGACGTCTGTGCCGACGACCACTGCCAGCGCTACCAGGGCATCACCAAGCAGACCAGCCCCATGGTGGAGCAGGCCCTCAGGGCCACGCGCGGCCAGGTGCTGTGCTATGGCGACGAGATATGCGACGCCCGCTTCTCGAAGTGCTGCGGCGGCCGCACCGAGGAGTTCCAATACTGCTGGCAGGACACCCCCAAGCCCTACCTCGTCAGCGTCGAAGACCCGTTCTGCAACACCCGCGACCGTCAGGTGCTGGCCCAGGTGCTCAACGACTACGACCTCGAGACCAACGACTTCTACCGCTGGCAGGTCGACTACACTGTGGACGAGCTTTCAGAGCTCGTCAACCGCAAGCTCAAGGACGACTTCGGACGCGTCACCGACCTCATACCCCTGGAGCGTGGCAAGAGCGGACGCATCTGGAAGCTCAGAATCGTCGGCACCAAGAAGACGCTCACCATCGGCAAGGAGCTCGAGATACGCCGCGCACTCAGCGAGACCCACCTGCTCAGTTCGGCCTTCGACGTCGCCCGTACCGACCACGGCTTCCGACTCACCGGACGCGGCTGGGGCCACGGCGTGGGCCTCTGCCAGATAGGGGCCGCCGTCATGGGCCAGCAGGGCTACAAGTATAGCGACATCCTGCTCTACTACTATCGCGGTGCCGACATCAAGCGCATATACTAGGTAATCATAAAGCTCAAAGGTAAAAGCTCAAAGTTCAAAGGTAATAGTTCAAAGGATATGAAACAACGCAATCCGTGGGCATGGGTGCCCACACTCTACTTCGCCGAGGCGCTGCCCTACGTGGCCGTCATGACCATCTCGCTCGTCATGTACAAGCGACTAGGACTCTCTAACGCCGACATCACCCTCTACACCTCGTGGCTCTACCTGCCCTGGGTCATCAAGCCCCTCTGGAGCCCGTTCATCGACCTGCTCAAGACCAAGCGCTGGTGGATAGTGACCATGCAGCTGCTCATCGGAGCCGCACTGGCCGGCGTGGCCTTCACCATTCCCGGTCCGTGGTGGCTGCAGGGCTCGCTGTGCTGCTTCTGGCTCATGGCCTTCAGCAGCGCCACCCACGACATCGCCGCCGACGGGTTCTACATGCTCGGACTCGACCAGCACCAGCAGACCTACTTCGTAGGCATACGCTCCACCTTCTACCGCATAGCCACCATCGTCGGACAGGGCATACTGGTCATGCTCGCCGGCAACCTCGAGGTCATCACCCGCAACGTGCGCTACTCGTGGAGCCTCATGTTCTACCTTATGGCCGGACTGTTCATCGCCTTCTGGCTCTGGCATCAGTACATACTGCCACGGCCCGCCGAAGACCACAGCGCCGGAGGCCAGACGGGGGGCGAGATATGGCGCGGATTCCTGCACACCTTCGTCACCTTCTTCCAGAAGCCGCAGGTCGTCGTCGGCATATCGTTCATGCTCTTCTACCGCATGCCCGAAGGACTGCTGGCCAAGGTGTCAGCACTCTTCCTCATCGACGCACCCCACAACGGCGGACTCGGACTGTCGCCCGCCGAATACGGACTCGTGCAGGGCACCGTCGGCATGGTCGGACTGACACTCGGCGGCATCCTCGGCGGCATCGTAGCCAGCCGCGACGGGCTGAAGCGCTGGCTATGGCCCATGGTCTTGGCCATCACCCTGCCCGACCTGGTCTACGTCTATCTGGCCTATGCCCTGCCCGCCAACCTGCTCATCGTCAACGTCTGCGTGTTCATCGAGCAGTTTGGCTACGGATTCGGCTTCACCGCCTACATGCTCTACCTTATCTATTACAGCCGTGGCGAGCACAAGACCAGCCACTACGCCCTCTGCACCGCCTTCATGGCCCTCAGCATGATGATTCCCGGACTCTTTGCCGGTGCCCTTCAGGAGGCTGTCGGCTATCAGGTCTTCTTCCTCATCGTGGTCGCTGCCTGTGCCATGACCTACGTCGTCACCTCCCTGCTCACCATCGAGCCTGAGTTCGGACGCAAGGAGGAGGAACCGGCGGAGTGACCGGTAAGAAATAACTGAGCATGATATTAAGTTAGTGACCCCACCCCCAACCTCTCCCTTCAAGTGGAGTGGATGGGGGTGGGGCCTCTATCGAAGTCTGTCTGTACCAAGGTGCCTGACGGGTACTATTTGCCGAGGTACTTGCTGTCGAGGTATGCCTGGAAGGTCTCGCGGTACATGTCGCCGATGGGCAGATAGGTGTCGGCATCCATGATGACACGGTTTTTGTTGACTTCCTGTATCTTGGTCAGGTTGATGATGTAGGAGCGGTGGATGCGCATGAAGTAGTCGGGCAGCCGCTCCTCCATCTTCTTCATCGACAGCAGGGTGACGATGGGCTTGGACTCGCCCTGGAGCCACACCTTGAGATATTCGCTCATGGCCTCGACGTAGCGGATGTCGCTGATGGTGACGTTGACGATGCGGTATTCGGTCTTGAGGAACAGGGTGTCGGGTGATAGGTGTGTGGGGTCGGGTGACGGGTGTGGGGTGTCGGGTGATGGGTGTTGGGGGGTGCCCTCTAAGCGCTCCTTCAGGCGCAGGGCGGCACGCTGGAAGTCCTGCATGCCGAAGGGCTTGAGCAGATAGTCGACGGCGTTGACGCGGAATCCCTCGACGGCATATTCGGCATAGGCGGTGGTGAAGACGACGAGCGGCGGCACGGTGAGCGACTTGACGAAGTCCATGCCGTTGAGGTCGGGCATGTTGATGTCGCAGAAGATGGCGTCCACGGTGTCTTGTTCGAGAAACTGGCGTGCCTCTACGGCGCTCTGGCACTGGGCGGTCAGTTCGAGGAAGGGTACTTTGCCTATGTAGGCGGCGAGCTGTTGGAGTGCCAGGGGCTCGTCGTCGATGGCCATGCAGCGTATTGTCATGATAGTGGTATGGTTAGTTCAACATTGTAGATGTCAGGTTCGTCCTGTATGCTTAGCGTAAAGTTGTGGTCATAAAGTAAGTTTAAACGTTGTTTGACATTGGCGAGTCCTACGCCGCCTTTTTCCTGATTGGGCTTGTCGGCCTTAGAGTTACGACACTGGAACCGGAGCTTGGTGCCCTCGATGCCAGCATGCTCTGAGGGTCCCTTTATTTCGACCTTGACATCGATGAATGAGGGGTGCTGGTAGCTGATGCCGTGCTTGAAGGCGTTCTCGATGAAGGTGATGAGCATCAGCGGCGGTATCTGGCGGTCGGGGGCCTCGGTGGGCAGGTCGACGCTGATGCGCACTTTGTCGGTGTAGCGTAGCCGCATGAGGGTGACGTAGTTGCGGATGAAGTCGAACTCGCGGCTGAGGGGAACCCCCTGCTTGTCGCCCTCGTAGAGCACGAAGCGCATCATCTTCGACAGCTCCAGTATGGTGTCCTTGGCCTTGTCGGGGTCGATGTCGACCAGGGCGTGGATGTTGTTGAGCGTGTTCATGAAGAAGTGGGGGTTAATCTGGTACTTCAGATACTCCAGCTGCTGTTCGAGGTTCTCCTTCTCGAGCGCGATGAGCTTCTGCTGGTCGCGCCGGCTCTTGAAGTAGCCCTTGAGCCCCAGGTTGGCGCCGAACATGAGGATGAGGACGACGGTGGCCATGATGTCGTGCTGGTCAATGAAGGGCGGATGGTGCATGGACGACGGCTCGTTGGCTGACCGCATTTCGGGGGGCGGCCCTGGCCGTCCCTCGTGGTCGGGGCGCCCTTCGTGGCCGGGGGCTCCCTCGTGGTCAGGGGGGGCGGCAAAGTCGGGACGCTCCTCGTGACGGGTCATGGGTGGAGGTTCGGGAAAGTCGCCTTCTGCCGGACGGTGTGTACACTGATAGAGCAGAAACAGGCTGGTGAGGAGCGCCACGCTGCCGAAATAGAGCAATCGCTTATGGCGGTGTACCAGCAGCGGTGCCAGCAGGAAGTTGTGAACGAGAAAGAGTAGCAGGAAGGCACCATACTGCCGCCACACCATGAACACCTCGTTCCAGTCGAAGCTTTGTATGCTGCCCGATGCCATGCGTACGTAAAGGCTCATGAGGGGTGCCGCAAAGAGCATCCCCCACAGAGCCACATAGGTGAGGTTCTCGTATCGAGACTGTTGTTTCATCCACATAATAAACGCGTTTTTTGCCGAGTTATTATATATGTGTCCGAGCTGTTGATGGTGGAGGGGCAGTCAGTGGCCGCCGGGCATGCCGCCACCACCCATGTTGCCAGGCATGCCGCCGCCCATGCCGCCGCTGATGGTGTTGGAGGCGGTGACCTGCTGAGAGCCGGAGGCGGTGGTCAGCGTGTAGCTGGAGCCGCTGCTGAGCTCGGGCGTGCTGACGACGATGGTGGCACTGTTGTAGGCCACGGGGGGCATGTTGAACGTATAGAGCGTCTTGCCGCTGCTGGCAATGCTGACGGTGCCGTTGGCGGCTATGGAGCCTGTGGCGCTGACGATGCCCTGCGTGGTGCTGCCCAGCGAGCCGTCCATGCGTCCGCCGATGCTGAAGATGTAGCCGCCGCTGATGTAGAGTTTGTGCTGCTCGTCAATGTCGATGCCGGCCTCGGCACCGCCGGCTCCACAGCCAATGATGGTGCCGCCCTTGAGGTACATGTTGCCGTTGGCATCGATTGCATCGTTGGTGGTGCCCACGGCCACCACGGTGCCGCCGCTGATGGTCAGGTCGCTGCTGGCGTTGATGGCGTCGTCGTGGGCATAGACAAGCACGGTGCCGTCCGTGATGTCGAGTGTGCCCTTGCTCTCAATGCCCTCGGCATTGGTGCCGCTGGTGCGCACCATGATGTCGCCGCCGCTGATGGTCAGCACGCCGTGCTCGTTCTTGGTGCCCACCTTGATGCCCTTGGGCGACGACGTGTTGGCATCGTCCAGATTGTCGGTGTTGCCCGTATAGTTATGGTTCTCGGTCGTACCGTTGCTGTAGTAGAGACCGCCGCTGGTGATGATGCGCACCTTGCCGCCGTTGATGTATGCCTCCCAGTCAGCCTTCAGTCCTTTGCCGCCGCTGCCGCTGGCCTTGAGATAGGCTTCGCCGCCGTTGACGGTCAGGATGCTGTCGCAGGCAATGCCAGCCGAGGCTTTCGTCTCCAGGTCGTCGGTGTCCCAGGTGCCGTTGGCCGTGCTGACCACGGTGGTGCGGCCGCCGTTGAGTGTGATGTCTGTGTCGCCATTGATGCCCTTGGCACCGGGGGCCGCCACTTCCACGTTGATGATGCCGCCGTTGATGTAGAGGTCGTCGCCAGCCTTGATGCCGTGGTTGGCCGTTTCGCTGGCGTTGACGTAGACGTTGACACCCTTGTCGAACACGATGTTGCTCTTACCGTGGATGCCGTTGTTGTAGTTGGCATAGACGTCGAGCGAGCCGCTGCCGCTGAAGAGCAGCTTGCCCTTGCCGTAGAGCGTGCCCTTGTGCTGGTCGTCGGCCGCGATGCCGTCGGTCAGCTTGTTGTTCCCGGTCAGCACAATGAAGGCTCGCATCTTGCTCTCAAGGTCGAGGGCTGTGCTGCGCGTGTTGGTAATGTCGACACCGTTCAGGTTGAGCTCGTAGTCGGTCTTGCCGTCGATGGTCAGTGAACCGTCGGTGGTAGAACCGCTGACGACATAGCAGACACCCTCGGTGCTGCCGTGGTTGGCGGTGACGTCGCTGCCATTGACGCTGATGGTGACACCATGCTGCTCGCCGGCCACGGGGTTGGCCATGTCAATGGTGACGATGGTGCCGAAGGTGTGTTGGCCGATGGCATCGCTGGCTTCCGGGTAGGCCGCTGCCACGCTGCTGCTGGGCTCGGCCGAGTCTTTGTCGATGTCAATGGTAAAGGTGCCCATGTCGGCGTATGCTGAGGTGGTGCCGCTCGCGGCTGAGGAGCCGCTGCCGCCGCTGTTGCCGTTGTCGCTATAGCTGTTGTCGTTGCTGTCGAGCGGGTCGCTGCTGGAGCACGCCGTAAGCAGGACCATTGATGCGGTGAGCATCGTCATCATCGTGAGTCTTTTCATATCCTTTGCTTTTTTGAGGGTTAATACTTTGTTGCTTGTAATGTGCTGGCAAAGGTAGACAAAAAGAGCCGGTTCGCGAAAAATAATCAGCGAACCGGCCGTTTCGTTCAGCGAACGAAAATGATTATTGGTTCATTGCCTTATAGTCCCAGGGCCTTCTTGGTCTTGTCGGCAGCAGCGTCCACAGCATCGCTGGCCTTCTGCTTGGCAGCGTCCTTCACCTCGCTGGCCTTGTCGGCGGCAGCCTGCTTGGCCTCCTCTACCTTCTGGTTGGCAGCGTCGACAGCAGCGTCCTTGGCATTGCTGGCAGCCTCGCCGGCCTGCTCCAGCAGACCATTTACCACGTTGGCGGGCTCAATGTCGGTGACGGCACTCAGCGCAGCAGCCACGGCGGCATTGTCGCCTACGAGGCTCTTAATCTTGTCGGCATTCTCCTTCAGGAAGTTCTGCACCTTTACCACATACTCCTTGGCCACTTCGGGGTTGTTCTTGATAATCTCGGCTATCTTGTCCTTGATACCCTCCAGGGTGGCCTGCAACTTGGAGGCGTCGCCAGCCTCCAGGTCGGCGCTCAGTGCGCTGATGGTCTCCTGGGCGGCACCTGCTGCCAGCGAGTCTACGATAGCCACAGAGTCCACGGGTGCTCCCTGCTGTGTTTTGTTGCCGCACGAAGTGGTGAAGCCGATGGCGACAGCGGCCATCGCAACGAATAGAATCTTCTTCATAGTCTTTCCTTTCTCTTTTTTAGTTAATAAAACATGTCGTTGATAGTTTCGATGGTGCAAAAGTAAGATATTTTTCCTTTCGTTGTTGCTTTCGTTTTAACTTTTTAACTTTAATTCCACCGGGCAATGATCGCTGCCCAGGATGTCGGTGTGGATGGCGGCATCTGCTATGCGGTCGCGCAGACGCTCGGAAACCACAAAGTAGTCAATGCGCCATCCGGCATTCTTCTGTCGTGCCTGGAAGCGGTATGACCACCAGGAGTACTCGACGCGGTCAGGATAGAGCGTGCGGTAGGTGTCGATGAAACCGCTATTTAATAATAAGGTGAACTTCTGACGCTCCTGGTCAGTAAAGCCGGCGTTCTGACGGTTGCTCTTGGGGTTCTTCAGGTCGAGCTCCTCGTGAGCTACGTTCAGGTCGCCGCACAGGATGACAGGCTTCTGGTGGTCGAGGGTCTGCAGATACTGAAGGAAGTCAGCCTCCCACTGCATGCGGTAGTCGAGCCGTTTCAGTCCGTCCTGTGAGTTGGGCGTGTAGCAGGTGACGAGGTAGAAGTCGTTCATTTCCAGGGTAATGACGCGCCCCTCGTGGTCGTGCAGGTCAATGCCTATGCCGTAGCTGACGCTCAGTGGCTGGTAGCGGGTGAAGATGGCCGTGCCGGAGTAGCCTTTCTTGTCGGCATAGTTCCAGTAGGACTGATAGCCTTCAAACTGGAGGTCGAGCTGTCCGGCCTGCATTTTTGTCTCCTGTAGGCAGAAGAAGTCGGCGTCAAGGTTTTTGAATACTTGGCTGAAGCCCTTGCCTTCGCAGGCCCTCAGCCCGTTAACGTTCCATGAAATCAGTTTCATTGTCGGTGCTTTATGTGCTTATAGGATTAATGTTGTCCAGTGCGTTGAAGAAGTTGCGGGCATAGCAGTCCTTGTCAAACTGCTGGGCATGCAGCAGGGCGGCGGCACCCATCTGCTTGCGCCGGTCAGGGTGCTGATAGAGGTCGAGAATGGCCTCGGCGAGATGGCTGACAAAGTGCTCATCGGTGTCAAGGAGGATGGCCGTGTCGGTGGAGACTTCCTCGGCAATGCCCCCCCGACGGGTGCTGACGACGGGCAGACCAATGGCCTGGGCTTCGAGAACGGTGGTGGGAAAGGGGTCGTCCCACACCGAGGGGATGACGGCCAGGTCGGCTGTTCGCAGGTAGCTGGGTATCTGCTCGTAGGGTATGAAGCCCGTGAAGAGGATACGTCCCTTGAGTGGCTCGCCCATTGTCATCAGCTTGTGGGTGAAGGGGTTGCTGTTGTCGGCATTGCCATAGAAGCTGCTGCCGATGACCAGTAGCTTGATGTCGGTCTGGTCCTTGAGTAGCAGCATGGCCTCTAAGAGCTGCATGATGCCTTTCTCTGGGGTGACACGACCGCTGAACACCATGACGAAATCGTGGTCGGTGAGACCGAGCTGCGCTCGTGGCACAGGCTTCGTTTCGGGCGAGAAGGCTTTCAAGTCGATGCCGTTGTGTATGGTCAGCGTTTTGCAGCGGGCAGGCGCATGCTGCTCCACTTGCGAGCGGATGTAGTCAGAAACGGTGAGGATGAGGCTGGCAGCATCGTAGAGGGCCTGGTAGTTGGCCGTCTGCGGGGTCAGGTTTTCGTTGTGCAGGTGGTAGACCAGCCGGGCCTTCGTGAACGCTGCCAGCTGGAGGGCATAGGCTGGGCGGTTTTCAAGAATGATGACATCGTAGTGCCGGCAGCGAATGTCCTTCAGTGCCTGATGCAGGAAATATGCGATGGTGTAGTGGTAGTGGCAGTCCCTGCGGTGGAGCCAGCCGAACAGCCGCTTGGCAACCTTGGCGCGAAGACTGCTGACATCGATGAAGCGGTAGTGGTTGACCGCCGACCGCAGGGCCGGGTGGTGTCTTACGGCCTCGTTGGCCACGCTGTACACGGTGATGTCGTGCAACCGGTGCCGGTCGTTATAGGCCAGATAGAAGTCTGTCAGGTTTTCAACGGCTCCTCCCTGAACGGCAGGGACAGGCAGGATGCCTGATGTCAGTATGGCGATTCTCATGACTTGATGTTTAGCCCTTTCAATTTTCGGCAAAGTTAAGCATTATTTCCGAGAAAGGGCTAAAAAAGGCGTAAAATTATTGCAGGGTGGAAGAAAATTGAGCGGCTGGCTGCTACCAGTCGGCTATTTCCTTGCCGTTGGCGAAGTGGAAGTAGTCGACGATTGTTGAGAAGCTGTCTTTGGTAAACTGCTGGTCTTTGCTTTCCAGAAAGCAGAGGGGCACCTCGCCGATGAACGAGGCCCAGCGGGAGTAGGAGCTGAAGGGGCCGATGATGAGGTCGCAGAGCGAGAGCGTGTAAAGGTCGAGGACGGCTGCTGACGGCTCTTGGCCGAAGCGTCTGCACGTGCAGCCCTCAAAGACGCTCACGTCGAAGTCCTCGTTGCTGGCGATAAAGAACGCCACCTTTCTGTCGCTATATAGCGCTTGTATGCGGAGCATGAACTGGCGGTAGTCTTCCAGCTCGTAGAAGAAACGCCCGTCGTTCCAGGTGGCATAGTCGCCCCGGCGTATGTGTACGCCGACCACTATGCCTGCCTCACGATGCAAGTCTGTCAGCATGCCTTCCGCCTTCTCGGTGATTTCATCCTTCGGGCGGAATATTTTCTGCAGCTCATGCATCATCGGTTGGAGGTAGCGGGTGTCGGTGCGTGTCTGCCAGCCCTTGGTGAAGCCCAGGAGGTGGAAGATTTTGTCCCATGTCGGGTTGTGAGTAACCTTCCAGGTCAGTCCCTTGTAGTTGTTCCACCCGTTGCCGCGCTCCAGATACCATTTGTGCCAGAGTGGGAAATGGATAAGTGGATGGTGCAGCAGGTGGGGGAAGTCCTCAATGGTCCAGTCGAAGAAGATGATGACCATGTGCCGTCGTTCGGCTATACTATAGGCAACGCTGGCAAGGTAGGTCCACAGGCGATTGGCCGTCTGACCGGGTGCATCGCAGATAACTCTCATATTATATTTGTTTCCTATGGCAGACAGCAGAAAATGAAACTGACACTTAGATGGCTATCGGTATTGATTTCATAGTTCCTTGATTTCTTCTTCTGACAGACCAGTGATGGCAGAAATGGTTGAGACGGGGATATTGCCTATGGCTAACATCTTTCTAGCGTTTTCTTTGTTTGCTTCCGCTCTTCCTTCCGCTCTTCCTTCCGTTCTTCCTTCTAACTTGCCTTCACCTCTGGCAGTGAATATCTGGTCAGCCAGAATGACTCTGTCGTCCAGGTATCTGTGATAGGCAGCTTGTTCTTCCTTGCTCATTCTTGACAATTGCAGTTTGTCGCGAGCTTCCTGCAAGCCAGGGGCATCGGCATCGTCAGGGATTTCGCTTGTTGAGAGGAAATATATCCACTGTTCCAAGGGTACTCTCGACCACCTGTTGAAGTCGTTGACTTTCAAGATGTAGTATTCTGGATAGAGTTGGTAGACCTCGTCGACACCAAATTGTTGGCGCTGGAAGGTTGACAGGCTTAGCACGTCATTGTTATGGATACCACGGAATTCCGTCTTCCCGTGGTACACAAAGTCCTTTCCTTGGCCCAAGTCAAAGTAGACGATATTGATGGAGTAGACCTTTTTGATGTTGTCGTAGTTCTTTCCGCTGTCAATGTATTCGGTTACCAGCTTGGATGCGCCAAACAAGATGCGCTGGAAGTAGGCATACTCTGACTCTCCCTGCACCTCAATGAGCAATAGTTCACCGTCAGTATTCTCGGCAAGTATGTCCACACGGTTTGATTTAGAGTCCTCGTGGTCTTTGTTGCTTTCACTTTCCAGTAGGCGGTGTATCTGGATGTGTGTGTTAAGCAGTGTGGAGAGAAAACCTTCGAGCACCACGAAGTTTGTCTTGTCTCTCAACAGGCGTTTCAGGGCCCAGTCGAAACTGATATAGGTTCGGTCTTTACTCATGTCTTTGTGGTTCAGAGATACATTTCGGGGGCAAAGATAGTGATTATTTGCCAAATCACCAAATATTCCCTTCGTTTTGCGCTTAACTTTTGTTCCTTTTTGCTCGTCTGTCCATTCTCCTGCCGGTCACTGGCAGGGTGCGTTCAGTCAGCCGTTCGCATGAGGAAATGATAGACGGCGGGCTGACGGGCCACGAAGTACTGCATGCCACGGGTGGCGTAGAACAGGCAGAGGAAGTAGGCTGCAAACAGGACCGGGGCCAGCAGGAGGCCATAGCCCACGAGCAGCGGCAGACTGGTGGCGCAGGGGTCGACGACCAGATAGCGCAGCACGACGCTGGCTGCCACGAAGGCAAAGAAGATGAGGTAGTAGGGCAGCATGCCGCGCCAGAACTCCCAGACGCTCTTGTGGAATCCCTTGGAGAAGAGGTAGTAGGGTTTCCAGAAGACGCTGATGAAGAACATGCTGACGATTTTGCCGAGCAGGATGCCGGCGATGCCGAGGAACGGTGCGAGGCAGAGGGTGACGGCGATGTTGACGATGAGCTCGGTCCAGGCTGCCCACACGTCGCCGAAGAGTCCTGCCGAGCCGATGAAGATGTAGACGGCGGCGTTCTGCAGGTAGATGAACAGGTGGAGGATGAGCAGGTAGACGATAATGTCGTCGAGCTGGTATTGCTGTCCGAGCCAGCAGCCTACGAACGGCTGCAGGAACATGAGCAGCGAGAAGATGATGACGCCGAGGATGAAGAAACGGGCGGCGGTCATCTCCCAGAACACTTTCATGATGTTCTTCTCGTTGCCTTCGGCCAGCAGGTTGCCTACGCCGGCCGACAGTCCGTCGCTGAGGATGTTGACCATGTAGACGAGCTTGAAGGTTATCAGGGTGTAGTTGCCGTAGTAGGCCACCTTGACGACGCTGACGAACATGCCGACCAGGAGCTCGTCGCTGCGGTAGAGGATGAAGTCCTTGATTTTCTGGACGAACACTTGGCGCGTCTTGCGCAGCACCTCTGGATAGCGCTTCAGGTTCTGGCGGCCCTCGCGGAGGTCGACGCGCAGCCAGGGATAGAGCTGGCGTATGCGGATGTTGAAGGTGATAATGCCCACGACGGTGTAGATGAGCCCGACGGCCACCCAGAGCCACAGGTTGCGGTAGTAGTAGGCCAGGGCCATCTGGGTGATGCTCTGCAGGATGCCGATGGTCTGGAAGTAGGCGTTGACGAGATACTGCTTCTGGTTGGCCGACACGAGCAGCTGCTTGTAGTTGAACACGTAGCCGCTGACCGACGTGGCCAGGAAGGCATAGAAGGCGAAGTAGACCAGCGGCAGGCCGGTGCCGAGGTTGTCGAACCACCAGGGAAAGCACAGGCTGACGGCGATGCCGGCGGCCAGGATGACGAGTCCGATGCAGCGGTAGAGGAATGCCAGCATGGACATGACCTCGTTTATTCGGTCGTGGTCGTCGGCCTGCAGGGGCTTGTAGAGAAAGTAGACGATGCTGGTGCCGATGCCCAGCTCGGCGACGGAGAGGAAGCTCATGATGTTCATGAGCATGCCCGTCAGGCCGATGAACTCGGCGCCCAGGCAGTCGAGGAATATCTTTCTGGAGAAGAAGGCCAGGAACAGCGAGATGAGGTAGAACAGCATGCCTACCTTGATGTTCATGACGCTTCTATGTACCCGTTCGCTCAATGTCGGTGGTTATGGTGGTTAAATAGGACAGCGTTAGCTGTCGTGGGTGGTGTGTAGGAAGTCGGTGTTCTTGCGGTCTATCTTGAGCATGTTTGACAGCATGCGCCATACCAGGGTGGGCACTGACAGCAGCTTGCCGAAGACGGTGTGGCTGCGCAGCTGGCGGGGGGTGGCCAGATAGAGGGCCAGGCAGATGCAGGCGAAGAGCACCCACCACTTGAGGCACCAGACGCGTGAGATGACGGTCATGAGCAGGGCCATGCCGAAGGTGAGCACGATGAGCATGGAGCGGGGTATGAGTGCCTGCTGGACGGTCTTGTCGATGAAGTCGATGTTGCCGCGCAGGATGGCGCCGGGAATGTAGGGCAGCATGCTGAAGAAACTCTGTATCTGGGCGGTCATCCAGCGCAGTCGCTGCCGCTGGAAGTTGTCTTTGTTGCTGACTTTCTCGTCGAACACGTGGATGTCGGGCTCGTAGTGTATGTGTATGCCCTGGCGTAGCAGGATGGCCTCCAGCTCGCGGTCTTCGCCGGCGGTGCTCAGCTTGCCGACGTTGTTGCAGAACCACTGGTAGTCGAAACACATGCCGCTGCCGATGAGGGCCGCCGAGAGTCCGATGCGGTTGTGTGCCTTGCGGAAGATGGTGTTGTTGATTTCCTCGCTCACGCCGTCGAGCACGGCAATGTCGTTGTTGGCATTCTTGGCACAGCGGTGGCACTGGATGGCCTTGTGGCCCATGGCGCACACGTTGTTGAGACGCTCCAGGAAGTCGGTCTGCACGACGTTGTCGGCATCGAGAATGACCACGTAGTCGAAGTCGCCCTTCACCTCGCTGATGGCATACTGCAGGGCCTTGGCCTTGCTGCTCTTCTCGAACACGGGCTCCAGGAGGGTCAGCGGCAGCTGGCGCAGCTGGTCGTTGGTCTCGGGCTGCATGTGGTCGGAGATGACGGCCACCTGGAAGCGGCCGTAGGGATAGTACTGGCCGAGAAACTTGTGGACGGCGGGCACGATGACGCGGTCTTCGTTGTAGGCGGGATAGAGCACTAGGTATTTGAAGTATTTGCCGCTGTGGAGGGCTTCCACCTGGCCGGTGAGGTAGTGCTCAAGTTCGCCGATGCGCCGTTTCCAGAGTATGGAGACGAGGGCGAAGAACAGGATGTAGGCCGTCGAGGCTGCCATGAGCAGCCAGAGGGCGATGTCGACGATGTGTATTACTTGCCAGAGCATAGGCCGTGGGGTTTGGTGTGTTGGTTTATATCAGTTTGTTGACGTGTTCTTGCAGCTTCTTGCCCAGCTTGAAGCGCTTCAGCACGCTGTTGAGCAGCACGAGAGGGATGCTGAAGAAGGTGCGGTCCCACTTGTCGTCGACCAGGTAGTTGGGCGTGGCGATGGCGAAGATGAGCAGCACCACGGCAAAGAGCGCCCACCACTTGAAGGCCAGCGACATGTAGAAGAAGGGCACGACGACACCCATGAACATGATGGTGAGCATGAGCACCATGCGGGGGATGAGCAGCCACTGCACGATTTTGTCGGCCAGGTCGTACTGGCGGTTGAGAATGGCCAGTGGCAGGTATTGGATGTTGCGCAGAATGGTGCGCAGCTGGGTCTTCACCCAACTGGTGTGCTCGCGGTTGAAGTCCTCGGCCAGGCGCGACTTCTCGTCGTAGACGTAGATGTTGTCAAAGTAGTCGACATAGACGTGCTGGCGGGCCAGCATGGCCTCCATCTCCTTGTCCTCGGTGCTGACCTGTATCTTCTTGATGTTCTCCTTGAACCAGTTGAAGCTGTAGGCCATGCCCGAGTCGGACAGGGCGGCCGACAGACCGACGGCGATGTGGCCACGGCGGAAGACGGAGTTGTTGATTTCCTCGAACGTGGCGTTCAGACGGGCCGACACGGTGTCGCGGTTGTACGATATGCGGTGCGACTGGATGGCCTTGGTGCCGGCAGCCTCGTAGGCTTCGTTCATCTGGGCCAGAAACTCGGGCTCGACGACGTTGCCGGCGTTGAGTATGATGACGATGTCGTAGATTTTAAACTGCGGCAGGTTGTTGATGGCCAGTTGCAGCGACTTCGACTTGGCGCTCTTCTCGAAGTTGGGGGTCAGCAGCGTCACGGGCTGCTGGGCCAGCTGGAAGTTGGTCATCTCGTCGACGTGGTCTGAGATGACGGTGACGTCGAACAGCCGCTGGGCGTACGTCTGGCCGAGTATCGACTTGACGGTCTTCAGCACCGAGGGGCCGCTGCGGTAGGCGGGTATGAGGATGATGAAGCGGTTCTCGCGCTTGCTCTTGGGGGTGGCGCTGTGGCGGCTGAACTGCGAGAAGATGGCAAACACGCCCATGTAGGCCACCGTCAGCGACATGACGATGAACAGCGCTAAGTCTATGTATTCCAGTATGGTCCAGAACATAATGCTTTAACGTTTTATAAAGTGACGGACTCCCCGCAGCGTGGCCTTCGCCAGGTCGGGGCGACCTTGTATCAGGTGTTTCATGCAGTCCCTGGCGGCCACCACCATTACGAGGTAGCCGTAGGTCAGCCAGCGCTCCAGGCCCGTGCTGTTGCGCTGGGCAAACAGCAGGCGGTTGCGGGTGATGTAGTAGGTGCGCAGCGCGCTCTGCTGGCCCGTCGACTGGCTCTCCTTGTGGTAGACGGTCGTGGCAGGCTCATACCAGATGTCGTAGCCCGCACGACGCAGCATCAGCGACCAGTCGAGCTCCTCGTAGTAGAGAAAGTAGCACTCAGGCATCAGGCCGGCCTTCGTCACGGCGTCGCGCCTCACCATCATGGCCGCTCCGTGGGCGTAGGGCGTGGGGTGGGGGGTGTCGTGCTGACCGCTGTCGGCCTCGCCACAGCCGATGGCCCGGTTGCGCAGCGTCACCCGCGACAGCCGTGTGTAGCCGGCAAACTGAATGGGCTGACTGCCCCACGAGAATCGTATCTTGGGGCACACCATGCCTATCTGCTCCGACGACTCCAGGCGGTCTATCAGCGGCTGCAGCAGCTGCATGCCGTCAGCCACGGGCGGCTGCTCACCTATATATAATAAGGTGTCGTTGTTGATAAACAGCAGATACTGGCCGTGGGCAGCGCGAATGCCCAGATTGTTGCCGCCGGCGAAACCCACGTTCGCCTGACTGCGTACCACCGTCACCTGCGGGTAGCGCTGGCCTATCAGCGTGGCCTCGTCCTGCCGCGAGGCGTTGTCCACCACTATCACCTCTAACGACTCATCGTTCAGGGGTAACGTGTCCAACAGCTCGCAGGTGTCCTTCAGCCCGTTGTAGTTGATGGTGATGACTGACAGTCTACAGGTTTCGTGCATGGTACTATCTCGTCTTTGCGCTTTTTGCTTTATCCGTGCAAAGGTAAATAATTATTCTTAAACCACCAAATCTTTGCCTTGTCAAATAAAAGAAAAACGCGCAAAGGCAACAGAAAATGCTGTTTTTATTTGCTTTTATCAGTTTATTTTCGTAACTTCGCCCACAGAATCGGCTTGCCGTGACAGCCATGCGTATAAGCCAAAAATCCGCCAGACGGTTTCTTGCTCCGTTCGTCGGCCCCCCGCTCTTCATTCAGCGCCCCTCCGCTCTGCGTTCAGTGCCCGCCCGCTCTGCGTTCAGCGCCCGCCCGCTCTCCGACAGTTACATGCCGCCAAACTGCCTCCTACCCCGTACCAAACTACCTGTTAGCCCGTACCCAACTGCCCGCTACCCCGTACCCAACTGCCCGCTACCCCGTACCAAACAGCCGGCAAGCCCGTACCAAACAGCCCGTAAGGCCGACCTTGGTTTAGTAAATGTTATGAAATAACTTGGTATGATATTAAGTTACAGACCCCACTGTTGCCTGTCTGCGTAGATAGATACTGAAAGGATGGCAGGTTACGACGTGTTATCTAAAAGGCCGCCTGCACCGCAATGACAGAGGATATCAGATGCTTGACTCGTACCTCGCTAAGGATATACTGCGTCATGCGGCATCAGTAAATGGAAATAGAACGGCTGCCAAATAGCAGCCGACTATCACACTTAGAGCCATTTCAGTAATTTCTGGGGAATGATAGACTTCACCCTGGCGGCTTTCGCTTGCTCTTCCTTCAGCAGGCGCTTCTCCTCCTGCTTGGCAAACAGGGCATCCTCACGGGCTATCCACTCCTGCTCGATGAAGGGCAGAATGTAGACAATGGTGATGCCGCCATAGAATATCAAGCTGTTGGGGAAGCCTAACAGCACCTGGTTGCCATAGCCGCCAAGCTGAATGCCCACGAAGGCACAGCACATGCCCGCCCCAATGCCACGTAGCGACGGACTTCGCAGTCGGAACAGCACAATACGGGCTGCCCCGGCGAAGATGGCGAACATGGCCGTAAGGAATACGGTGATGCCGATGATGCCCGTGTGAATCCAGATAAACACATACTCGGAGTCGGGGGGCACCGTGGCCATAAAGGTGTACTTGTTGTTGGCCGGCACGTTCTGGTAGCCAATGTTCATGCCAATGCCCCACGGTGCCTCAGCCAGGTATTTGGCCATGGCCTGCTGGTTGATGGTACGCTGGTTGGCCGAGGCATCGTCCTTGTTGAAGGCCGAGCGCATGCGGCGAATCGACTGGTTGCTGTTGCCAATATTGGTAAAGGCGAGGAAAAACACGAACAGCGCGAAGACGATGGTGAACGGAATGGCTATCTTGAACGACTTGGACAGGAAAATGTAGACCACGAAGCCGGCCATCAGACAGGCCATGGCCGTACGGGTGCCGGAGGGGAACATGCCCCAGATGCAGGCCAGTCCTACCAGCAGGAAGAAGTATTTGTATTTCTTGATGCGGCTGGTAATGCCGAAAATGATAAACGCCACGGCCGTGCAGCCTATGCCGATGCCGAAGTTGGCCGCATCGCCGTAGGTGGAGAAATAGCGGATGAGCGTGCCGCCTTGCAACAGGTGGGTGCTGCGGCCACGGGTCTGCAGGAAAGCGTTCTCGGCATCGGTCATGCCGAAGTTTTTCTGTTTCCACACCCAGAAGACGGCAAACAGCGACAGCGCGCCCCATACAAACAGATAGTGGACGAGGGCCTTGGGATTGTTGATGTAGAGCGTGAACACCAGAAAGACGTACAGCAGCGAGAAGCCTATCAGACGTGCCTGCACATACCAGCCGGCGAAGTCGAAGCCAAGACCGCAGGTGTCGTTGAGCATCTCAAGCATGCAGAAGCCGCACCACCCTAGGAGGGCGATGAGCATGACGTTGGCCGTACGCTCGAAGTGGCTGTCCTTGACATCGATGATAGCCAGCGCCAGCAGCACTATCTCCAGCACCTCGTTGTACAGCGAGGTGGGCAGGCCTGTTGCCGGGAAGTTCTTCCATTGGACAAAGAAGTTGACGAGTATCAGTATCCAGAAGGTGAACATCCGAAACTGGAACGCACCCAGCATGACCAGGATGAGGATGGGCGACAGGCAGACGATGGCAAAGGCGCTGAAACCAGCAATGGCAAACTCGTAGAGGGCAAGCAAAAACAGGAGAAAGAGCAATAATACTCTTCCTCCGCTGTCTTTAGCGTATGTCTTAAACGCGGTGCTTGCCATAGGGTGATTACTTGCCGTGCTCGTTCTCTGTGGCCGTCAGACCCAACTGCGACATGCGGTAGACGAAGTTGTTGAACTTCGTGTAGGGGGGTAGCTGGCCGACAAACTCCTCGACGGCGTAGCGGCTGGCCTCGGTGAGATACATGTACAGGCTGTCCTTGTGCTCCTCGTCGAGCATGGAGGTGACCTCCTTCAATGCCTTCTGGTCAATGTCCTTCCACGTGCGGTTGGCGCGTGTCACCATCAGGTTCACCGTGCCGATGTTCAGCAGGGCGGGCGAGATGCTGTTCTCGTCAAGGTTGGGATACTCGATGATGGCTATCTCGTCAGGCAGAATGTCTGGGCAAAGGTCCTTGATGTCCTTGGCCAGAATGAAACGGCTGTCCTCGGCCAGGAAGTCCTCGTCATAGGTCAGACGACGCACCTGAAGTCCTATGGATATCCAATAGTTCTCCAGCTCCTGGGCCAGATAGCTCTTGCCATTGCCAGAATCGGTGGATATTAGGTTCAGCACGTTCTGCTGGCCCTCCTTGAAGTGGGGAAGCAATGCCTTGCTCAACTGGCGCAGGGCCATGTCGGCTATGGTCTTGTTGAAGCGGCGATAGCGCAGGTTGCTCTCCTTGGGGTAGCAGCCCATAACTGGCACCTTGGTGATACGCTCAGAGCGCATGCGGTCGCGAAGCGTGCGGTCGAGCATTTCGATGATGAGGAACCACAGGGCCGTCAGCAGGAACGTCAGCAGGAATGCACCCAACAATATCATCAGACGGTTGGTCGGCTGGGCGTTCAGCGGGAACATCGGTGGGTTGAGCACACGCAGAGAGGCGGTAGACATCTGTAGGTTACGCTGGCGCAGACGGGCAGCGTTCAGCGCCTTCAGCATCTCCATGTAGTTGCCCTCGATGAAGCCGATGTGGCGGTCCTTACGGTCCAGGGTGGCACCGATGGGTGCATAGAACAGGTACTGGTCGTCCAGATTCTTCTTCATGATGTCAGTGGCGGTCATCTCGGCCTTGGTCTTCTCTAACAGCAAGAGCTGTTCCAACCACCGACTCAGCATGTCGTTGGCCTTGACACCCGTCTCAGTGCTGTAGGTGGAGGCTTCTATGTCCTTGGTCAGCTCGGTGACTCGGCCTGTTGCAGCCTGAAGGTCACGCTGGGCCTTGGCCAGTTCTTCCTGTGATTCGGAGTTGCTGCCGCCACCCTCGCTGCTCATCAGGCGCAGGTTGGAGATACGCGACTGGATGCGCGAAATGTCACGAACCTGATTGGTGAACTCTTGATTGGAGCGGATAATCTGCGCACGGTTGCCCAACTGACGCTCCAAGTAGTCAAGCAATGCCTTGGCAGTGGTGTAGTTCATCAGCTGGTCGTTGCGGAAGTTCTGCTGTTGCATCTCCAGCACTGTCAACTGCTTTGTCTGCTCGCCATAGTTGATAATCCTCTTGGAGATGTTGTAACGAATCAGGTCGTCCTCAGCATTGGAGAGGATGCGATAGAGGCGTCCCACCTCCTTCTCGAAGAACTTGATGACGTTGTTGGTCTCGCCAAAGCGTATCTGCTGATACTGGCGGGCAAATACCTCATTCAGAATGTCCAGCGTGTTGAAGGCTATGCCGGCATCGTTGGCCGAATAGCCTATGTCTATGATGTCGCTTCGCTCAAGCTGAAGCACCTTCAGACGAGAAGTAATCTCGTTAATGCCAAAGTAGGGATGATAATTCAGAAGACCAAACAGGTAGTTGTCCTGCGAAGGTTTCTCGTAGGCTTTCAGGTTGGCGTAAGTGGCCGCTTCGCTGTTGTGGTTTATCAGCGCCTTAACGTCGGCGGGCACCGAGGCGTTCAGCTGGCGGAAATGCTCGGCAGAAATGTAGTTGTTGTCCTTGTTTAGGTTGCCGTACATCATACAACGGCCAAACAGACGGAGGGCTACCTCGTGGATGGTATTGTCCGTAGTGATAATCAGCATCAGGTTGGTGATGTTGGTCTGCGAGTTGCCACCAGCAGCACCCGTACCACCCTCAATGTTGTAACCGGTAATCATACCCGTATAGATGGTGGTGTTCGTATCGTAGATACGGTCCATGTTGCGTGTCAGAAACCACGCCACAATAAGTGCTATTAAGGGAAGGATGACTAAATACCAGCGAATCTTATATAAGAAGCGTACAAGATATCTGAATAAATCCATAATATTTGTAGTTTGTTAGGTTACTTTTTGTTCTTTTTTTCTGTTTTTGCAGCCTCTTTGGCGGCCTTCTTGCGGGCGGCAGCTTCCGCCTCTTCCATCTTTTTGTATTTCTTCTCCTCGGCAGCGGCAGCCTTGCGTATCTGCTTCTCAAGGGCCTTGCTCTCCTTGCGAATCTGCTTGTCAGTCTTGTGGTCAGTATCGTCGAGGGTCACTTCCGTTGTCGTATTCGTCAGGATAGGTGTGTGGGTGATAATCTCCAACGTAATGATGTCGGTGGTTATCTCGGTCTGTAGGCGTTGGTAGCGGTTAACCACGTCTATCTCATGGAGCTTCGTCCAGGCAAAGTCCTCAATGCTCATGTTGCCTTGGTGGAAATCTTCCTGATTCAATGCACCAGCTCCCTGGTAAATGGCGGCTGCCTCTCCAGAAGTCTTCAAGGCCACCAGGTTATTCGTAATCTTGATGTAGAGACTTCCAATCTCTTTCTTGAGTTCGTCAAACTTGATGTCTTTTTGAATCCTGGCCTTGTCAACCTCCAGTTGCTTGCGCCTGACAGATGCCTTCAGGTCAAGGATGTCCTCCAAGGGAATGTTGACGTTGACACCCACGTTCCAATAACTCTGCTCAGAACCCTGATACTGCTGCAACACGGTATTGTATGTCGTAGAACCCTGGCCCCACATGTCGGTCTTGCCATAGCTGTAGCTGGCATGGCCATAGATGTAGGAGAAAATGTGACGTTTTTGTTTAGAGACCTCTGCTTGGGCTATCTCCTGAATCTTCTCCAGTGACAGGATGTTTGGATTCTGCTTGGCGTTCTCGAAGAGTACACCCAACGGCGGTAAATGGAAGTTTGAGAAGTTGATGGTACTATTCTCGCTGGAGTCAAAGAAGCCTGCACTGATGCCACTGTTATTATACTGTGCATGGGCTGTAGACACCATTGCCATCAAAACGGTTGTTAGAATGATATTTCTTATACCTTTCATAGTCTTGATAGGGAATCTATACGTTGTCTTTTTGGATAAATGCGGTCAGGGTGCGGAAGATAATCTTCATGTCAAGCGCAAATGAGTAGGTCTGGCCGTAGGTAATGTCCAGTTGCTTGCGCTCCTCGGCTGACATGTTTCCGCCTTTGCCTCGCTCCTCAACCTGCCACAGCCCCGTCAGACCGGCAGGAGCCATGAAACGGTCGATGCTGGAATCGGCGGTGAGCTTTTCAGCCTCGTAGAGTGGGAGAGGCCGGTTGCCGACGATGGACATGTCGCCCTTGAGGATGTTGAAAAGCTGGGGCAGCTCGTCGATGCTGTATTTGCGGATGAACTTGCCGACCTTCGTGATGCGGGGGTCGTTTTCTATCTTTACAAAGGCATTGTTGATTTCTTCCTCCTTCTGCTGGTTGAAGTCGCTCTCAGCCATAACAAAGTCATCGCCGACAAGCATGATTTCCTCGTCGCCTATCATCATCATCGACTCCATGCCCATGTCAAGCATGTCTTGCTCGGCTTGGTCGCCCAGTGGGGCAGTCATGGTCTTGTGGTCGTCCTCCTCATGTTGTTCGGCATACTGGTTGTGCTCCTTGCTGAGCTCCTTGAGGCGTTGCTCGGCATCGGTGTACATGCTGCGGAACTTCAAGAAGTCGAAAATAGTGTAGTTGGTGCCCACACGTTTCGACTTGAACAGTACGGGTCCCTTGCTTTCCAGCTTTATGGCAATAGCGGTGAGAATGAAAATAGGCGAGAGGATGATAATGCCCAGTGCCGAGAAGAAAATGTCGAACAGACGCTTCCAAACGGGTATCTTGAATTTCAGGATACGGTATTTGGGCGCTTCGTCGTCAAAGAGGATGTTTTCGCGGTCCGAGATGAATTGTATCTTCTTGTTAAGCTCTGTCACGGAGGCTATGTTGTTGATAGTGTCGTTGATGCCACACTTCATGTATATTTCACGCTCCTCGTCAGTCATCTTCTCCGTCATGAGGATAATGTATACCCCACGGCATTTCTTCCGCAGATAGGTGATGGCTGTGATGTCCTCGTTCCGCACGCTTCGCTCAAAGAACACGATGAAGTGTTCATTTGCTACATGCGGCGTGCATATCTGAGCACAATCCTTATATGCGTTGGTCATTCTCACCAACTGGCCAGGGATGTATTTCAGACGTTCCTGCGTCTTAGGATTATTACCTAAGTAAACAACACCTATCATAATATATTAATAAGGTACAATATTATTAACGGAGTAAACTAGTTGGGAAGAATTTTCTTGACACGTATTTTCAGCTCCATCGGGTTGAAGGGTTTGACGATGTAGTCTACTGCACCAATCTCCAACAGACGGATACGCTCGCTTGTGGAGTCTTCGCTTGACAGCATGATGACGGGAATGTGGCGGAAGAGCTCGTTCTGCTTAATCCATTCCAGAAAGTCGTCGCCGCGCATGCCTGGCATACGAATGTCAGAAATGATGAGGTCTGGCGTGTTGCCAGCCTGTAGCCACTTCACACCCTGTAGTCCGTCGGGCAGCCACTGAACGTCATAGTCACTCATCAAGTAAATAGAGAGCACCTTGGCGATGGTCTCTTTGTCATCAAGTATAAGTATTTTCTTTTTCATATATGAATAAATCTAAGTCAGTAGAATTGTATTTCTATCGTGCAAAGGTAAAAAATTATTTTTAATTGTAGTCAAATAATGATAAAAAAATATTGAAAAACTGCAAAAAAGTTGCATTTGTGTTTTTTTTTAGGGAATTTTGTAGGGTAAAATCAAGTATGCGAAATCAATTTAACATTAATATAGCAAAAACATATGGCAAACAGCTATTTATTAGGATTGGATGTCGGCAGTTCTTCTGTCAAGGCATCGCTAGTGAATGTCGACGACGGGAAGTGTGTGGCCTCTGCGTTCTATCCAGAGCGCGAGGCTCCCATCAAAGCTGTCAAGAGCGGCTGGGCTGAACAGGACCCCCAGATGTGGTGGGACAATGCTGGTCGTGCGGTGAGACACATTATGGCTGAGGTGCATGCCGCCGCAGAAGATGTGAAGGCTATCGGCATTTCATATCAGATGCATGGTTTGGTGTGTGTCGACAAGGACCTGCATGTGTTGCGGCCATCCATCATCTGGTGCGATTCTCGCGCTGTGCCCTATGGCGAGCGTGCCTTTCACAACTTAGGTGCCGAACGGTGTCTGAGCCACTTGCTGAATGCACCAGGCAATTTTACTGCTTCCAAACTGGCATGGGTGAAAGAGAACGAGCCTGAGACCTTTGCAAAGATTTACAAGATTATGTTGCCTGGCGATTATATGGTGATGCGGCTGACAGGCGAAGTCAATACTACTGTTAGCGGACTGAGCGAGGGCATGTTCTGGGACTTCAAGGAGAACTGTGTGGCTGACTTTCTAATGCAGTACTACGGCTTTGACGCTTCATGCATAGCTGACATAGTGCCAACGTTTGGCCTTCAGGGCGAGGTGAGTGCCGAGGCTGCTGCCGAATGGGGTCTGAAGGCTGGCACCCCCATTACCTACCGAGGCGGTGACCAGCCCAATAATGCATTGTCGCTGAACGTGCTTCAGCCGGGCGAGATAGCTGCAACGGCAGGCACGAGCGGTGTGGTGTATGGTGTGCTCGGCGAGGTAAACTATGACCCGAAGTCGCGTGTGAACACTTTTGCTCATGTTAACCATCATAGCGTTGCTGCCCATGCAACAGGCAACGATACTCGTTTGGGCGTGTTGCTCTGCATCAATGGTACTGGCATTTTGAATGCCTGGATTCACCGCAACGTCACGCCAGACATGGGCTATAGCGAGATGAACGAGCTGGCAGCCACTGTTCCCATAGGCAGTGACGGTGTCATAGCTATTCCGTTTGGCAATGGTGCCGAACGGGTGCTGGAGAACAAAGAAATAGGTTGCTCTTTCAATGGTTTGAATTTCAACAAGCATAACAGGGCACACTTGGTACGTGCTGCCCAGGAGGGCATTGTCTTCTCGTTCTGCTATGGCATGGAAATTATGCAGCAAATGGGCATGGACATCAAGAAGATACATGCAGGCAAGGCCAATATGTTCCTCTCACCTTTATTCCGCAACACGCTGGCCAGCGTCAGTGGAGCTACCATCGAGCTGTACGATACTGACGGTTCGGTAGGTGCCGCCAAGGGCGCAGGCATCGGTGGAGGTATCTACAAGGACAGCAACGAGGCGTTTTCCACGCTGGAAAAATTACAGGTGATAGCGCCTGACCTCAGCAACGAGACGGCCTATAAGGCTGCCTATGAGCGCTGGAAATCAGTTTTGAATAGAAACACTAATAATTAACACTTAGTTTAAAATCAACAATTATGGCAAAAGAGTATTTCCCGTTTGCAGGAAAAATCCCCTTTGAGGGAAAAGACAGTAAGAATGTAATGGCTTTTCACTACTACGAACCAGACCGTGTGGTGATGGGCAAGAAGATGAAGGACTGGCTGCGTTTCGCCATGGCCTGGTGGCATACGCTGGGTGGTGCGAGCGCCGACCAGTTTGGTGGTCAGACTCGTAGCTATGAGTGGGACAAGGCCGAGGATGCCGTCCAGCGTGCAAAGGACAAGATGGATGCTGGTTTCGAGATAATGGATAAACTTGGCATTGAGTTCTTCTGCTTCCACGATATCGACCTCGTCGACGAGGGAGCAACCGTCGAGGAGTACGAGGCACGCATGCAAGCCATCACAGACTATGCTGTGGAGAAAATGAATCAGTATCCTGCCATCAAGAACCTTTGGGGCACGGCCAACGTTTTTGGCAATAAACGCTATATGAACGGTGCGTCGACCAACCCCGACTTCGACGTGGTGGCGCGTGCCATTGTGCAGATTAAGAACGCCATTGATGCCACCATAAAGCTGGGTGGCCAGAACTATGTCTTCTGGGGTGGCCGCGAGGGCTACATGTCGCTGCTCAATACCGACCAGAAGCGTGAGAAGGAACACATGGCCACCATGCTGACCATGGCTCGCGACTACGCCCGTTCAAAGGGCTTCAAAGGCAACTTCCTCATCGAGCCTAAGCCTATGGAGCCGTCGAAACACCAGTATGACGTAGATACCGAGACCGTTATCGGCTTCCTCAAGGCTCACGGTTTGGACAAGGACTTCAAGGTTAACATTGAAGTTAACCACGCCACTCTGGCCGGCCATACTTTCGAGCACGAGTTGGCTTGCGCCGTCGATGCCGGCATGCTCGGCTCCATTGATGCCAACCGTGGTGATGCCCAAAACGGCTGGGACACAGACCAGTTCCCCATTGACAACTACGAGTTGACGCAGGCCATGCTTGAAATCATCCGTAATGGCGGTCTGGGACTTGGAGGCACTAATTTCGATGCCAAGATTCGTCGTAACTCTACTGACCTCGAAGACCTGTTCATCGCCCACATCAGTGGTATGGACGCTATGGCCCGTGCCCTGCTGAACGCTGCCGATATTCTGGAGCACTCAGAACTGCCCCAGATGAAGAAGGACCGCTATGCCAGCTTTGACAGCGGCATTGGCAAGGACTTCGAGGACGGTAAGCTCACCCTGGAGCAGGCATACGCCTACGGCAAGCAGGTTGGCGAACCGCGTCAGACTTCTGGCAAACAGGAGAAGTACGAGACCATTGTAGCCCTGTATGCCAAGTAAGTGAGTCAGGCTTTGTGCCTATTCATTCTCTGGCATGTTCCGTCACATTGCAGTGATGGGGCATGCCAGACTTTTATGCTTGACAGCCAAATCAGCGACGATGTTTCCCGATGCAAAGAAAACTTCGTCTTTCCTTTGCATTTCGCTCACTTTTCCGTACCTTTGCAGGCGAAATGAGACACTAAACAGAAACAATTAGCATATATGAAACTGAAGATTGCCGTTCTGCCGGGCGACGGAATAGGTCCGGAGATTATGAAGCAGGGTGTGGCCGTACTGGATGCCATAGCCCAGAAGTGTGGACACGAGTTCGCGTATGAGGAGGCCCTTGTGGGCGCTGCTGCCATCGAGGCCGTTGGCGACCCCTATCCAGAGGCCACCCACGACGTGTGTATGCGTAGCGATGCCGTGTTGTTTGCAGCCGTTGGCGACTTGAAGTACGACAACGACCCCACGCTGAAGGTGCGTCCGGAGACGGGTCTGCTGGCCATGCGCAAGAAGCTGGGCTTGTTTGCCAACGTGCGCCCCGTGGCCACGTTCGACTGTCTGCTGCACATGTCGCCGCTGAAGGACGAGCTGCTGCGTGGTGCCGACTTTGTGGTCATCCGCGAGCTGACCGGCGGCATGTATTTCGGCGAGAAGTATCAGGACAACGACAAGGCATACGACACTGACATCTACACCCGCCCCGAGATAGAGCGTATTCTGAAGGTGGCTTTCGAGACGGCCCAGAAGCGCCACAAGCACCTGACGGTGGTCGACAAGGCCAACGTGCTGGCCAGCAGTCGTCTGTGGCGCCAGATAGCCAAGGAGATGGAGCCGCAGTATCCTGATGTGACCACCGACTACATGTTTATCGACAACGCTTCGATGCGTGTGCTTACGGAGCCGCGCTTCTTCGATGTGGTGGTGACCGAGAACACGTTTGGCGACATACTCACCGACGAGACCTCGTGCATCACGGGCTCTATGGGCTTGCAGCCTTCCAGCAGCCTGGGCGAGCACACGCCGCTGTTTGAGCCCGTTCATGGCTCGTGGCCTCAGGCTAAGGGTCAGAATCTGGCAAACCCGCTGGCCGAAATACTTTCCGTTGCCATGCTATTGGAGCATTTCGGACTGAACCGCGAGGGCGCATTGGTGCGTGAGGCCGTCAATGCCTCGCTTGATGCCAATGTGCGCACGCCAGAGATTCAGGTTGAAGGCGGTGCCAAGTACGGCACCAAGGAGGTTGGCGCATGGATTGTCGACTATATCTTAAAGGCTTAGTGCTGTTCGTTGCGATGGCATCGCAACAGACAGCATGTGCGCAGACGGCTGACAGTCAGCGGTGGCGCGACTCGCTGACGGTGCTTGGCGAACAGATAGCCAGGCAGCCGTTCAGCACCGACTTGCACCTGCGCAAGGCGGCGGCCAACCTGGAGCTGCAGCAGTGGGAGTATGCCATCGAGGAGTATGGCATCGTGCTGCAGAAGGAGCCCCATAATCCGGCGGCACTGTTCTATCGTGCCTATGCCAACAGCCACCTGCGGCGCTATGACATGGCACGCAACGACTACGAGGAACTGCTGCGACAGTCGCCCAACCATCTGGAAGGTCGCTTAGGACTGGCATACGTCTGGCAGCAGACGGGCAGGAAGCGCGATGCCATGGAGCAGTTGAACTTGGCCGTCGACCAGCACCCTGATTCCGCCGTGGCCTATGCGGCGCGTGCGGCGTTGGAGCGCGACCTGAAGCAGTACGACATAGCCCTTTACGACTGGCAGCAGGCCATGCGCCTGGCCCCTGACAACCGCGACTATTTGGTGTCAGCAGTCGATGTGCTGTTGCTGCTCGACCGTAAGAAGGAGGCACGCAGCCTGCTCAATGCGGCTGTGCGCAAGGGTACCCCTCGTGGCTTGTTGCACAAGTGGTACCAGAAGTGTAAGTAAAACCTGATTCGCTTTATTCAGCAGAAGGCTTCCTGCGTCCGTGCCTTCTACGCTTGCGGGCAGCCCCGTTGTTATTGGCGGTGTTGCCCTGACTATTTGCGGTGTTGCCCTGGCCGTTTGCGGTGTTGCCCTGACCATTGTCAGTACTGCTGCTTTGCGCCTTAGCCGTTTTGCCGTGGCTCTTGCCGCCGCTGCTACGTTTTCTGCGGGCCCCTCCGTGGTTGTTGCCGCCACGTCCTCGCGACGGCTTGTGGTGAGGCCGTGATGCCGACGGCTGATAGGCTGGTCCCTCGCCGAGTTCTTCGGGCAGGGCATTCTTCAGGATGTCGCGTTCAAGGAATCGCTCAATGTCCGCAAAGTAGCGCATGTCTTTGTCGCTGACCAGTGTAATGGCTACGCCGTCGCGCTGTGCACGTGCCGTACGTCCGATGCGGTGCACGTAGTCTTCAGCATCGCGCGGCACGTCGTAGTTGATGACGCAGAGGATGTCGTCGATGTCGATGCCGCGTGCCACGATGTCGGTGGCCACGAGTACGCTGACCTGTCCAGCCTTGAAGCGGTACATGACATCGTCGCGCTCGGCCTGTGTCAGGTCGGAGTGCATGGCCGCACAGTTGATGTTCATGCGGTGGAGCTCACGGGTAATGTCCTTCACCTTGTCCTTCTTGCCTGAAAAGATGATGACGCGCTCCAGTTCGCCGGCTTTGAACAGCGCGCGGATGATGCCCAGTTTCTGTGGCTCGTAGCAGACGTAGGCCGACTGCTGAATCTTCTCGGCCGGCTTGGACACGGCAATCTTCACCTCTACAGGATTATATAATAATGTACGCGCGAGCTGCTGTATCTTCTGCGGCATGGTGGCCGAGAACATGACCGTCTGGTGTTCGGCGGGCAACAGCTTGGCAATGCTGAGTATGTCGTCAGAGAATCCCATGTCGAGCATGCGGTCGGCCTCGTCGAGCACGAAGAAGCTCAGTCGTGAGAGGTCAAGGTGTCCCATGCGTATGTGTGAGAGCAGTCGGCCGGGGGTGGCAATGATGACGTCGGCACCCATCTTGAGGCCGCGGGTCTCCGTGTCGAAGCGTGTGCCGTCGTTGCCGCCATAGACGGCCACGCTGCTGATGCCGTCGAGATAGTAGCCGAAGCCCTGCATGGCCTGGTCTATCTGCTGTGCCAGTTCGCGGGTGGGAGCCATGACGATGCAGTTGACGGCCTCCTTGGGGTATCCGCCGTCGTCGAGCAGCGACAGGATAGGCAGCAGGTAGGCGGCCGTCTTGCCAGTTCCCGTCTGTGCAATGCCTATGACGTCGCGTCCGTCGAGTATCTCAGGGATACATTTCTCCTGAATGGGTGTCATCTCCTCGAAGTGCATGTCGTAGAGAGCGTCGAGGATATTGTCGTTGAGGTATGTTTCTTCAAATGTCATCTTGTTGTGAATTAGTCAGAGTGGTCAGTTAATTAGGTGCCTGCTTGTAGCAGAAGTAGGCAATGAACAGGTAGAGCAGGTTTGGAATCCAGGCGGCCAGCATGGCGGGTGTGCCCGCATTGATGGCAAAGGTGGCCGAGATGGTCTGCAGCAGGATGTAGGTGAACGACAGTGCCAGTCCGATGCCGAGGTACATGCCCATGCCTCCCTTTCGCTTGCGCGACGACAGCGACACGCCGATGATGGTGAGTATGAACGAGGCAAACGACGAGGCGATGCGCTTATGGTATTCCACCTCATACTGCACCACGTTCGACGAGCCGCGCTCCTGCTGCTTGGAGATGTAGCGCTTGAGCTCTGGCGATGTGAAGGTCTCCTGCTGTCCTCTGGAGAAGATGAGGTCCATGGGTTCCATCTGTATGAGGGTGTCTATTTCGTTGCCTGTTGAAATCTGTTCGCGCATGCCTTTGAGGGTGCGAATCTTGTAGTTGCGTGCCTTCCAGTGGTAGCGTGAGTCAGAAATGGTGTCGTACTGTATGACGCTGGCGTTCATCTGCGACACGAGTTTCTTGTTTTCAAACTTGTAGAGTGCAAAGCCATAGCCCGTCTTGTGGATGTCGTCGTACTGCGACAGATATGCCACCACGCCGTGGTCGACCATCAGCTGAATGTTGGAGGCCGAAGTGTTTTTACGGTTGTTCTTGTATAGCGACTCGAAGTCGTGCCGCGTGACGGTGCCTTTAGGAATGACGTAGGCACCGAGGTAGAAGTTGAGCACGGCGATGAGTGCCGCCGATATCAGGTATGGGCGCATGAGGCGCTTGAATCCCATGCCGCATGCCAGCATGGCGATGATTTCGGAGTTGCCAGCCAGTTTGGAGGTGAAGAAGATGACGGCAATGAACACGAAGAGCGGCGAGAAGAGGTTGGCGAAGTAGGGCACGAAGTTGACGTAGTAGTCGAAGACGATGGCCCTGAGCGGTGCGTGGTGTGTGGCAAACTTGGCCAGGTTCTCGTTGACGTCGAAGACGATGGATATGGAGATGATGAGCGCGATGGAGTAGATGTATGTGCCGATGAACTTACGGATGATGTACCAGTCGATGCGCTTGATGTATCTGAAGGGGTTGAGCCGTCTGAGCCATGCCAGCCGCTGCCAGGGTATGCGCCTCAGCAGCTTGATTAGTGGGTGGAGGGCAATGAGCAGGCGCAGCCACAGGTGGCGCATCTTCTGTCGTAGGTTTTTCAGTCTCTCTTTCATCGTCTTCGTCCAAGGTTGTCGATTACGGTACGTTTCCACTGCACGAAGTCGCCCTGCTCAATGTGCTGGCGGGCATCGCCTATCAGTCTGAGGTAGAAGGCCAGGTTGTGTATGCTGGCTATCTGCATGGCCAGCAGCTCTTGGGCCTTGAACAGGTGGTGCAGGTATGCCTTCGAGTGCAGGCGGTCGATGTCGCAGCCGTCAGGGTCTATGGGCGAGAAGTCGTCCTGCCACTTCTGGTTGCGCATGTTCATGGTGCCCTCGTAGGTGAAGAGCATGGCGTTGCGTCCGTTGCGTGTGGGCATGACACAGTCGAACATGTCTACGCCGCGCTCTATGGCCTCGAGGATGTTTTGCGGGGTGCCTACGCCCATGAGGTAGCGTGGGCGGTCCTTGGGCAGTATGTCGTTGACCACCTCTATCATGTCGTACATCACCTCGGTAGGCTCGCCCACGGCCAGTCCGCCGATGGCTGCGCCGCCGCCGTCGTTGAGCAGTTGCAGGCGGTCGGCCACCTGGTGTGCGGCCTCTTGGCGCAGGTTCTTATAGGTACACCCCTGCACGATGGGGAAGAGTGTCTGGCGGTGTCCGTATAGCGGCTCGGTGTCGTTGAATCGCTTGATGCATCGGTCGAGCCATCGCAGGGTCAGTCCGAGCGACTGTTTAGCATACTGGTAGTCGCTCTGTCCTGGCGGACACTCGTCAAGTGCCATCATGATGTCGGCGCCGATGATGCGCTGCGTGTCCATCACGTTCTCTGGGGTGAATATGTGCTTCGAGCCGTCGATGTGGCTGCGGAATTCGCAGCCTTCCTCGCGCAACTTGCGGATGCCGGTGAGCGAAAAGACCTGAAAGCCGCCGGAGTCGGTCAGTATGGGCCGGTCCCAGGTGTTGAAGCGGTGCAGTCCGCCAGCCTTGCGCAGAATGTCAAGGCCTGGGCGCAGGTACAGGTGGTAGGTGTTGCCCAGGATTATCTGTGCCTTCACCTGTTCGCGCAGCTCGGCGAAGTGTACGCCCTTGACGGTGCCACAGGTGCCCACGGGCATGAAGATGGGTGTCCTGATGGTGCCGTGGTCGGTGGTGATGAGTCCTGTGCGGGCCTCACTATGTTCGTCGGTGTGTTGCAGTTGGAATGTCATGTGGATGTCGGACGGTTGGCCGGTTTTATTTCTCCTTGTCGTCTTTCTCGTCAGGGATGTCGAAGGTCATGGGGTGGTCTACGATTTCGTCGGTCAGCGCATACTGCCACACGTCGCGGATGCTCTCTGCGTAGTGGAACGACACACCCTTGAGGTACATCTCTGGTATCTCCAGGATGTCCTTCTCGTTTTCCTTACACATGACGATATCGGTGATGCCGGCGCGCTTGGCGGCCAGTATCTTCTCCTTGATGCCGCCCACGGGCAGCACCTTGCCGCGCAGCGTTATCTCGCCTGTCATGGCTGTGTTCTTGCGCACCTTGCGCTGGGTCAGTGCCGAGGCGATGGACGTGGCGATGGTGATGCCTGCCGAGGGGCCGTCCTTGGGGGTGGCTCCTTCTGGCACGTGGATGTGAATGTTCCAATGGTCGAAGATGCGGTAGTCGATGCCCAGCACGTCGACGTGTGCCTTGACATACTCCAGGGCGATGACTGCCGACTCCTTCATGACGTCGCCCAGGTTGCCCGTGAGCGTCAGCTTGGCGCCCCTGCCCTTGGAGAGCGATGTCTCTATGAACAGTATCTCGCCGCCCACGCTGGTCCATGCCAGTCCGGTGACCACGCCGGCATAGTCGTTGCCTTGGTAGATGTCGCGATAGAAGGGTGGCTTGCCCAGCAGGTCCTCTATCTCGGTGGGGGTAATCTTGGTGGCTGTCGGTGTGTCGTCCTGGTCCGTGGTGTCCTGTCCCAGCACTTTGTTGTAGGCCAGTTTGCGCAGCGCCTTGTTGATTTGCTTCTCCAGCTGTCGGACGCCGCTCTCACGGGTGTACTGCTCAATGATTTTCTCTATGGCCGGCTTGCTGAATGTCAGCTGCTTGTCGTTCAGTCCGGTGTTCTCTTTCTCTTTGGGTATCAGGTGACGCTTGGCTATCTCCAGTTTCTCCTCGGTGATGTATCCGCTGACCTCGATAATCTCCATGCGGTCGAGCAGCGGACGGGGAATGGTGGCCAGGTTGTTGGCCGTGGCGATGAACAGCACCTTCGAGAGGTCGTAGTCGACGTCGAGGTAGTTGTCGTGGAAGGCGGCGTTCTGCTCAGGGTCGAGCACCTCAAGGAGGGCCGACGCGGGGTCGCCGTTGTGGGTGTTCTGCGTCACCTTGTCTATCTCGTCGAGTATGAACACGGGGTTCGACGAGCCGGCCTTCTGAATGCTTTTGATGATGCGGCCGGGCATGGCTCCGATGTAGGTGCGGCGGTGGCCGCGAATTTCTGCCTCGTCGTGCAGACCGCCCAGCGACACGCGGACGTACTTGCGCTTCAGGGCGTCGGCTATCGACTTGCCCAGCGAGGTCTTGCCCACGCCGGGAGGGCCGTAGAGGCAGAGTATGGGCGACTTCAGGTCGCCGCGCAGCGACAGCACGGCGATGTATTCCAGTATGCGCTCCTTGACCTTCTCCATACCGTAGTGGTCGCGGTTGAGTATGCGCTTGGCACGCTTCAGGTCCATGTCGTCCTTGGTATATTCGTTCCAGGGCAGCGCCACGAGCGTCTGCAGGTAGGTCAGCTGCACGTTATAGTCGGGCGAGTTCTGGTTGACCTGGTCGAGCTTCTCCATCTCTTTGGCGAAATATTTCTTGATGTCCTCAGGCCATTTCTTCTTGCGGGCCTTCTCTACCAGCTCCTTCTTCTCAGGGGTGCTCTCGTTGCCCATCTCGGCCTGCAGGTTTTTAATCTGCTGCTGCAGGAAGTAGTTGCGCTGCTGCTCGTCTATGTCGTCGCGCGTCTTGTTGCGGATGTCCAGCTTCAGCGTCTGCAGGTTTATCTCGCGGTTGATGATGCGCAGGGCGCTGAACACGCGGTCCTTGATGTAGTCGAGCGACAGCAGGGTCACCTTCTCCTTGATGGGGAATGGCATGTTTGAGCAGATGAAGTTGAGCGCCATGGTGTTGTTCGACACGTTGCGGATGGCAAACGATGCCTCCTCGGGCAAGTCGTCGCTCATCTGGATGTATTCTATCGTCTGGTTGCGCAGGTCTTCGATGGCGGTAAAGAACTCGTCGTCCTTCTTGCCGGGCTCCTTTTCTGGGGCTGGCTTGGCATGGCCGATGAGGTAGGGGTTGTACTTCACCAGGTCCAGCAGCTCCAGTCGGCCCAGTCCTTGCACGATGGCGGTGATGGTGCCGTTGGGCAGGCTCAGCACTTTCAGCACCTTGGCATACACGCCGTAGTCGTAGAGGTCGTTGCGTATGGGCGACTCGGTCTCTGCGTCGTGCTGGCACACGACTCCGAACACCCAGTTCTTCTTTTCCGCCTTGCGTATGAGTGACATGCTTGACTCCCTGCCGATGAGTATGGGTGTGACGACACCTGGAAAGAGTACCAGATTCCTGACGGCCAGTATGGGCAGCGGGTCAGGCATTTGCAGTTTTGAGAGGTCGCTGTATTCGCCGTCTACGTCGGCAATCATTGAGAACGCCCTGTTTTTATTATCCATGTACATTGTTGTCTTTAATTCCATAATGGAGTGCAAAGGTACAACTTTTCTGCCAAATAATGCATGAATAATAAGATTATTTAATATCTCGACGGCCAAGCCGCCCCAAGTCTTGCGTCAGGCGCTGCGAAGTGGCTGTAGAAAAAGATAAACAGACAAACCTTTGCTGATAATAAAAAAAAGTGTATCTTTGCGCCTTGAAACGTGAACGACACGCAACAAAATCACTGGAAACGATGTTTAAGTTCAGACATTTTACCATTCATCAGGACAAGTGTGCCATGAAGGTGGGCACTGACGGCGTGCTCCTGGGGGCGTGGGCCAATGGCGGCGCACGCATCCTCGATGTGGGCACGGGCACGGGCCTGATAGCGCTGATGATGCTGCAGCGTTTCCCAAAGTCACGGCTGACGGCCATCGACATTGACGAGGGAGCTGTCTGCCAGGCTCAGGAGAATGTGTCGCAGGCTGGCTGCGACGACCGCATCGTGGTGCGCCAGGAGGCTGTCCAGGAGCATGAGGGCTGTTATGACGCTATAGTCAGCAATCCGCCGTACTTCGCTGATTCGCTGAAGGCTCCCGATGCCCGCCGCGCGCTGGCCCGTCATGCTGACACGCTGCCGTATGGCGAGCTGATGGATGCCGCCTGGCGACTGTTGAGCGACAATGGCGAGCTGTCTGTAATCGTGCCTTTCGACTATCAGCAGCGCATGGTCGACGAGGCCATCTTTCGTGGGTTCTTTCGTTCGCGGACGTGTGCCTTCCGTACCGTTGAGGGGCGGCCTGCGCGCCGATACCTGCTGTCGTTCAGAAAGCATCCCTGCGAGCACAACTTTACCTTCATGACCATGGGCGATGCCGACTACAAGCAGCTGACGAAGCCTTTCTACCTGTAGCCGCCCCGCGAGCCTGACTGCCAGGCAGGCAATCTTAAAATCGTATATAGTAAATCGCTAAATCGTCAGTCAGCGAGGTGTGCGCTCATCGGTGGAAACCTGTTCGGATAAATTCGTCGAACTGGCCCTGATAGCCGTTAAACACGTTGATGTCTACGTCGCCCGTAATGCCCTGCACACGCCCGTCGGCACACAGCTGCCAGAAGGCCAGTTTGACATCGGGCTTGTACTGTCCGTAGCGCGCTATCCATACATTATAGCGCTGCTTGATGTCGTTGGCCCGCTGCATGTGGTTGTTGACGAATGCCTGGTTGACGTAGAGTATGGGCCGCATGCCTGTCCGCCGTTCCACATACTGCATGAACGTCCGTATGCGCTGCATCATCACGTCGTCGCCTCCCGCCTGTGCTATCTGGGCGTCAGTAGGCTCTACGTCGAGCACGGGCGGAAAGTCGCCCTGGCGGAACAGTGTGTGGTTGACGAAATAGGTGGCCTGTTCCAGTGCCGACGACTTCATGGAGAAGAAGTGGTAGGCTCCCGTCTTGATGCCGTGCTTGTGAGCCTGCATATAGTCTTGCAGAAAGTAGCGGTTGCGCACGGAAGTGCCCTCAGTGCTCTTGATATAGATGAAGGATACGGGAAACGTGCGACCGTCGGTCTGGTGGCGCCGTCCCAGCGAGGTGATGCGCAGCCGCCGCCAGTTGATGCCGTAGCGGCGGCGCCCTTTCTCGTGCTGGTGGCGCGAGATGTCGATGCCGTAGATACGGTCGTTGGTGTATTTCAGCCGTTCGCCCAGGAAACGGCCGTTCTTCCACTGACCCACACGCACCTGGTGGAGTGGCGACGACTCGAAACCGAAGCCGTGGCGGCGGTCGTCGCAGAAGAATCCCTCGTAGTGGCAACCCTTCAGCGCGTCGTAGCTGCCTTGTCCGCAGGCTCGCAGCAGGGTGTCCATCTGTCCGCTGTAGGTGCCCAGCGAGTCAGTACGCTTGGCGTAGACAATGGTGTCGGCATCGAAGAAAGCCCTGACGATGCGTCCCCGTCGGTCGCGCAGGATGACGTGTCCGTTGGTGCGTCCTGGCTGGTAGCGGCCTGCCTTCCAGTGTCCGCCAGCGAGCACGACGGCAGGCAGCAGCCGCTCGCTGGCCCTGACGAGCCGCCGTGTGGTGTATGGCTTGGCGGTGGTAGACTGCTGGTGTGCCCTCAGCAACAGCGAGTAGTGCCTGGCTATGAGGTTGTAGCCTTCGTCCGTGACGGTGTGGTTGCGCAAGTAGTAGCGCAACTCCTCCAGTTCTGTTGAGTCGGCTTTCAGCGGGTAGTGGGTCACTATCTCTATCTTGTCGGCAATGCCCCTGTTCGTCGGCTTCTGCCATAAAAGGGGGTTGAGCGTCACCATTGCTGCCAGTATCAGTAGGTCGGCGATGAAGTGGCTAGTGTGTGGTACGTCATGTTTCATGGTTTATGGGTTGACGGGTTCAATGCTCAAAGTTCAATGTTCAATGCTCAATGTTCAATGTTCAAAGTTCAAAGTTCAAAGTTCAAAGTTCCTCCAGCCATGCGTCAATTAGCTGGCGGGCAATACTGAGTTTTTCTGGGATGTGTGGCAGGTGGTCGCGGTCGAACCAGGCACCTTTCGAGAGCTCTGAGCGTTGCAGGTGTATGCGGCCGTGGTCGTAGTCGGCCGTAAAGCCCACCATGAGTCCGCAGGGGTATGGCCATGGCTGACTGCCGAAGTAGCGCAGGTTGGTGATGTGGAGGCCTGTTTCCTCCATTACTTCGCGCTCCACGGCGTGTTCCAGCGTCTCGCCGGTCTCTACGAAGCCGGCCACGAGGCCGTAGTGGTCGTCGCGGAAGTTGTTGGCATGGACCAGGAGGACCTCGTCTTTCCAGGCGACTGAATCGCCTGGCACAGTGTCTGGCGATTCATTCGCCAGGGCGTGTGGCGCTGGGGCGAGCGGCGTGCGACGGCGGATGAGCACAATGACGGCAGTGGCCAGCGAGGGCCACAGCTCCTTGCCGCAGTGGTCGCACTTCTTTGAGATAGGGGTGTCGAAACGCATGGGGCCGCCACAGACGCCGCAGAACTTAGAGTTCTTGTCCCAGTAGAGCAGCTCGTGGCACTTGCCCGCCTTGAGATAGTCGGCCTCTACCAGCCGGTAGTACGACTGCCTGAGGGGGCACATCACGTAGCGGTCGCTGTCGGTGACGGGGCTGTCGATGCTGTATGCCTTGTCGCCGTCGATATCCATGACGGTGGTCCAGGGCTTGAGGCTGGTGGGTGGCGTAGTGGGGATGTGATATTGCTGGCCGTCTCTCTCTAAGACGAGGTCGCTCTGGCAGAAGGTGAAATATCTCATGTGGGGTAGGGTGGTGGCTGTCCGGCTTTTGTTTTGCTATTTGTGCTCGGCTTTTGTTTGTTATTTGTGTTTTCTCGTGGCGCATGCCTGTCGGGCCTGACCTATTCGTTGAACAGCAGGCGGCGGTCGCGGCGGATGGCGGGCTGTGCCCATGCTTCTGGCACAAAGCGCCATCGGCTGACTATGGTAGGTGCGAGGGTATGCTCCTGACGCAGCCGTTCGGCTATGTAGTGGCGTACGTCGTGCTCGCTGGTGTAGACGATGCGACTGGCGATGCTGTCCTTGCTGATGCCTGCACCCACGGTGAGGAGCTCGCCGCCTCCGTTGGCGCGATAGCTGTTCATGGCGACGTTGTACCAGCAGTGTTCGTCGAAGGGCCGTCCGTCGGCCATCTGCAGGATATGCACCTTCTGACTGTCGGGCTTGCTGACGTCAACAACATATTCGATGCCTGCTGCCGAGTCGAAGTTGAAGGTGTAGCAGCTGAAGCGTGTGCGGCCGTCGGCGGTGGTGTCTACGCGCATGATATGGTCGTCGGCCGAGCGCATGGTGTTCGTCCACTGGTCGTACGACATTTCGAGCAGAGCCTTGACTTCCGCACCCGTCAGGCGCAGCACATTAAGGTGGTTTTCAAAGCGGTACAGCTTGAAAAGGTCGCCGATGCAGAGCGTGCCGGGGGTGGCGACGGTGTTCATGGTCAGCGGTGCGGCCAGCGATATGTCGGCACCCGTGAGCATGAGCTGGGTCTGGTGGACGTAGTCGGTGAATGGTGCGGGGCCGAAGAAGCTGTCGTTGGCGCGCAGCGTGTCGGCACAGGTGCCCACGGGCTGCTCGACGAAGGCACGCACTTGGTCGATGTGCGGCTGGAAGTGGTCCATGTAGTCGCTGTCGACGGGCTCCTTGGTGATGTCTACTAGTTCGCCGTGCTTACGCCTTACGCGCCACGTGCCGTCGCCCCTGCGCTGCAGGTCGAGGGTGGCCACGGCCAGCTTGCGGGCGTTGTTGGCTGGGTTGAGACAGAGGGCGCCCCGTCGTGTGGTGGAGTGGTGCTCCTGGTGGTCGTGGCCGAAGAAGATGACGTCGAAGCCGTCCACCTGCTCGGCTATCTTGCGTGTGGCGTTCTCGTCGAGGTCGTCGGTGCTGATGCCGCCTTCCCATCCGCTGTGGAACAGGCCTACCACGACATCGGCCTCCTCTTTCTCGCGCAACAGCTTGACCCACTGGCGGGCTGCGGTCACCATCTCGTCGAAGCGCATGCCTGACCACAGACTTTCGTGCAGCCAGTGGGGCACGGTGGGCGTCAGCATGCCCAGCACGGCAATGCGCACCCCTTGCCGCTCCAGTATCAGGTATGGCTCTACGTATGGCTTGCCGCTCTTGAGGTCGATGACGTTGGCACCCAGCTGTGGGCAGTTGACCTCGTGAGCCCATTTGTCGTAGACGGCATGGCCCGTCTCGATGTCGTGGTTGCCCCACGCCTGTGCGTCGTAGCCTAAGTAGTTGATTACCTCGGCGGCTATGTTCTGGTCGCCGGTGTTGACATAGTTGTAGTAGTAGCTGGTGGGCTGGCCCTGCAGGATGTCGCCGTTGTCGAGCAGCACGAGGCGGTCGCCCCAGGTCTGCCGCTGCCGCTTGAGCCACGAGCTGGCGCGTGCCATGGTGCCAGCCATGTCGCGTCGCTCGGTGAAGTCGAAGGGGAAAAAGGCGCCGTGGACATCGGTGGTCTCCACCAGTCGGATACTCACAGTAGCCTTCTTGGCGGAGGCGGTGCTGCAGAGGGTCATGAGCAGTAGTAATAGTGTGCTTAATGGTTTGTTCATAGCGCAAAGGTACGAAATTATTCCCAATTCTGCAAATATTCAGGCATACTTTTTGCTGGTTTTTTGGTAAAAAACATCAAAAAAACGATACAAGGAGGATGACTTATGGCATTCATAGATTATTACAAGATTTTAGGCGTTGACAAGACGATAGCGCAGAAGGACGTGAAACGTGCGTACCTGAAGCGCGCCAAGCAGTTTCACCCCGACCTGCACCCTGACGACCCCAAGGCGAAGGCCAAGTTCCAGGCCCTGACCGAGGCTTACGACGTCATCGGCGACCCTGAGAAGCGTGCCAAGTACGACAAGTATGGCGAGCAGTGGCGGCAGGCCGAGCAGTTTGAGCAGGCCGGCGGCGGCTTCTGGGACTCGGCGGGCGGCGCAGGGCGCGGACATGGCTTCGAGGGCTTCGACTTCTCGCAGTTTGCGGGCGGCGGCTTCTCCGACTTCTTCCGCGAGATGTTCGGCGGCGGTGGCCAGCCGCGCGGCGGCGCACGCAGCCGTGGTGCCAGTCAGCCCGCCCAGACCGAGGCCACCGTGACCATCGACCTGTGGACTGCCCTGCTGGGTGGCGACATCATGGTGACCACTGGCACGGGCGAGCGTCTGCGGCTGAAGGTGAAGCCCGAAACCCAGCCGGGCACCAAGGTGCGCCTGCGTGGCAAGGGCCGTCAGGGTACGGACCTTATCCTGACCTATCAGGTGAAGCTGCCCACGGGACTTACCGACCGCCAGAAGGCACTGTTGCGCGAGGCACAGGGGGCATAAATCCTCCTGTGCTTTTTCTTATGGACACGCGCCATCGCGCCATCGCGCCATCGCGCCATCATTTGGAAAATCAATTTTCGAGGTGAGGGACAAAAAAATATTATATATATATTTTATATTATATATTATATTATAATATAATATATAATATAATTTGATAGC
>Ga0310691_10000985_pt1 | contig 47339 bp, 36 predicted proteins | sample 176DNAGHGlowgp2_FD_203887 | JGI IMG/M metagenome (GOLD analysis project Ga0310691, IMG submission 203887) | Sheep rumen microbial communities from Palmerston North, Manawatu-Wanganui, New Zealand - 1766 DNA GHGlow gp2 (v2) (version 2) | ecosystem: Host-associated > Mammals > Digestive system >... | reverse complement strand
CCCTGGATTGTGCTCTGTGGCCATTTCCCGGGGGAAGGTCCCCGGCCTGAAAACCGACCTTCCCCACTTCCGTCCCTCGCCAGGGGCACGGAGGTGCCATTTTGCCCCTGGCAACCACCGGCGCCGGAAGCTGCAGGCAGCCGGGCTGACGTCGGAGAAGGGCGGGACTTCCCGCCTCCGTTGCTGGACGGCTGACTCCTCCTTTTTGGTCAGGCCCTGCGGCCCTGTCCAACAGTCGTCAGACAGACGCCGTCCTGTGTCTTCGGTGTCGGGCCAGCCCTCCACCTCAGCCCCACCGCCGCCTTCGCCGGGTCCCGCTGATCCTTCTCCTCCTGACCGCCCGGCCGCCTGCACTTCCGGCGCCTAGCTTTCGGCCGGGTATTATGCCGCCGGGTGGCGTGCGGGGGCGTAGGGACTGCAGACGCAGTGGAGGCTGGCTGCCGCGGAACGGAGTCTAAACTATCGAACTTTGCTATCGCAATACCAGCAGCGGGTGATCCCGTTCTCGGCGAGGCGGAAGCGGGGCTCGTGCTTCTCGTTGTTGCAGATGCACTTGGCGTTGGTGCAGTGCAGGGCGGGATTGACGATGGGCGCCTCGTGCTCGGGCATCGTGTGCGCCGGATCGTCCTTCCACTCCATCAGGCTGATGATCAGCGCCATACGGACGAGTTTCCCGTTCTCCACCTGGCGGAAATACGCTGCCCGCGGATCTTCGTCCACCTCCGTGAGGATCTCGTTCACGCGCGGCAGCGGGTGCAGCACCGCCATTTTCTCCTTGGCCAGCGCCATACGCCGGGCGTCCAGCACGAAACTGTCCTTCACGCGGTCGAACTCGTCCTCGTCCAGGAAGCGCTCCTTCTGCACGCGCGTCATATAAAGGACGTCCAGCTCGGGGATGGCCTCGTCCAGGCTGTCGGTCTCGCGGTAGGCCACGCCCATCTTCTCGCAGACGTCCTGCTTGATGTAGTCCGGCAGGCGCAGCTCGTCCGGCGCGATCAGCACCACCTTGATGCCGTGGTAGCGCGACAGCGCCTTGATCAGCGAATGCACCGTGCGGCCGAAGCGGAGGTCGCCGCAGAAGCCGATGGTAATGTCGTCGATGCGGCCGAGTTCGCGCTTGATGGTCAGCAGGTCGGTCAGCGTCTGCGTGGGATGGCTGTGCGAGCCGTCGCCGGCGTTGATGATCGGCACGCTGGACACCTCGGAAGCCACCAGCGGGGCGCCCTCGATGGGGTGGCGCATCGCGATGATGTCCGCGAAACAGCCCACCACGCGCACGGTGTCCTGCACCGTCTCGCCCTTGGCCGCGGAGGAGTTCTGGGGATTGGAGAAGCCGAGGACCTGGCCGCCCAGCTCCATCATCGCGGCGGTGAAACTCAGGCGCGTACGCGTGCTCGGTTCATAGAAGAGCGTCGCGAGCTTCTTGTGGGCCATGCTGCCCTGGTAGCGCTCGCGGTGCGCGATAATGTCTTCGGCGAGGGCGACGATTTCGTCGATTTCCTTCTTGGTGAGGTCGGTGGGGTCGATGAGGTGTTTCATAATGCGTTGCGGAATTGCAGGATCTGTTCTTTCTGGGCGGGGGTGATATACTTTTCTTCCACGGCCACGTCCACGAGGGTGTCGAGGTTGCTGAGGGAGTGGTTGACCACGCCGGCGGCGGCGAGCCGGTCCAGGCCCTTGCGGATGCCGTAGGTGAAGATGCTCACGATGCCGAGCACCTCGGCGCCCGCCTCGCGCAGCGCGTTCACCACGTCGATCACGCTGCCGCCCGTGGAGATGAGGTCCTCGACCACGACGACTTTCGTGCCCGGGTCCAGCCGGCCCTCGATGCGGTTCGTGCGGCCGTGGCTCTTGGCCTCGCCGCGCACGTAGCCCATCGGCAGGCCCAGCAGGGTGGCCGTGATGGCGGCGTGGGCGATGCCGGCGGTGGAAGTGCCCATCAGGGCTTCGCATTGTGGGAAGTGCTCCCGCACCAGGGCGGCGAGCCCGGCTTCGACCTGCTCCCGCACGGCGGGGGCGGACAGGGTGAGGCGGTTATCGCAGTAGATGGGGCTCTGGATGCCGCTGGCCCAGGTGAACGGCTCCTCCGGACGGAGGAACACGGCCCCGATCGAGAGGAGTTCTTTGGCAATCTGTCTTTGCATATCTTATTGATTCAGAAATTCTTTCAGGCAACGCTCATAGGCGGCGACGGGGTCGGGGGCGGCGGTGACGGGACGCCCCACCACGATGTAGTCGGAGCCGATTTCGCGGGCGCGGGCGGGGGTGGTGATGCGCACCTGGTCGTCCTTCGCGGCGTCCGCGAAGCGGATGCCCGGGGTGACGGTGAGGAAGTCCGCCCCGCAGGCGTCCTTGACCATCGCGGCCTCCAGCGGCGAGCACACGACGCCGTCCAGGCCCGCTTCGCGCGCGTTCTGCGCATACTTGACGATGGTCTCGCCCATGCCGGCGCCGATCAGCAGTTCCTTCTGCATCCTTTCTTCGCTGGTGGAAGTCAGCTGGGTGACGGCGATCAACAGGGGGCGCGACCCGTCTTCCCGGGTGAGCCCTTCCAGCGCGGCTCGCATCATCTCGACGGTGCCGGCGGCGTGCACGTTGCACATCTGCACATCCAGCCCGGACAGCACGCGCATCGCTTTCTTCACGGTGTTGGGGATGTCGTGGAGCTTGAGGTCGAGGAAGACCGGATGCCCGCGGCGGCGGAGTTCCCGAACGATGTCGGGCCCTTCGGCGTAGAAGAGTTCCATCCCGATTTTGACGAAGGGCTTGCGCCGCCCTTCAAAGGAGTCCAGGAATTCCAGGGTCTGCTGCCTGCTTGCGAAATCGCAGGCGATGATGACGTCTTTTGGCATAGCTATGCGGTACCGATTATTTCTTGTAAAGTATTGATTCCGAGTGAATCCATCAGGCCCGGCAGGGCCTCCAGGATCTCCGGGCAGGCCTGCGGGTTGCGCAGGTTCTCCGCGCCCACCTGCACGGCCGTGGCGCCGGCCATCATCATCTCGACCACGTCTTCCGCGCGGGCCACGCCGCCGCAGCCCATCACCGGGATGGCGCAGGCGTGTGCGACCTGGTACACCATCCGCAGGGCCACCGGGAAGACCGCCGGGCCGGAGAATCCGCCCATCTTGTTGGCGATCACGGGCTTGCGCCTGCGGATGTCGATGCGCATGCCCAGCAGGGTGTTGATGAGCGTGAGGCCGTCGGCGCCGGCGTCTTCGCAGGCCCGGGCCACGGAAACGATGTCCGTGACGTTGGGGCTGAGCTTGATGAACACCGGTTTTTCCTTCACGACGGCCCGGACGGCGGCGGTCACCGCGGCGGCCGCGCCGGGGTCCGTGCCGAAAGCCATCCCGCCGTTGTGCACGTTGGGGCAGGAGATGTTCACCTCCAGGATGTCGATGTCCGGGCAGGCGTCGGCGAGGGCGCAGTTGTGGGCGTATTCCCCGACGGAAAACCCGCTGATGTTGGCGATGATGCGGCCGTCGTAGATCTTCCGCAGGGCCGGTGCCTTCTCGTGCACGAGGACGTCGATGCCGGGGTTCTGGAGCCCCACGGAATTGATCATCCCTGCGTTGCATTCGGCGATGCGCGGGGTGGGGTTGCCCGCCCGCGCTTCCCGGGTGGTCCCTTTCAGGGAGATGCCGCCCAGCACGCCTAGGTCCACGCTGCCGGCCAGTTCCAGCCCGAAGCCGAAGGTTCCGCTGGCGGGAATGACCGGGTTCTTCAGGCGGATGCCGCAGAGGTTGACGGATAAGTCTTTGGCTACCATAGTACTTCCTTCTTGTCGAAAACGGGCCCGTCGGCACAGACGCGCCGGGGGCCGGAGGCGGTGATGACGGTGCAGCCGTAGCAGAAACCGGCCCCGCAGCCCATCCGTTCTTCCAGGCTGACGTCGCCGGGGGCGTCTAGCGCCTGGCAGACGGCCTTCATCATCGGCAGCGGGCCGCAGGTGTAGAAGCGGTCGTATTCCGGCTTCCCGGCTGCGATGGCGTCGGTCACGAAACCCTTCGTGCCTGCGGATCCGTCCAGGGTGGCGATGAGCACCGGGACGCCGAGGGCGTGCAGTTCGTCGGCGAGGCAGATCTCGTCGGCCTTGTTGAAGCCGAGCACGGCGGTGACTCCTTTCCCGAGCGCAAGCAGCTCTTTGGCAAGCAGATAGAGCGGTGCGGCGCCCAGGCCGCCGCCGATCAGCAGGGCCTTTTCCCGGCATTTTCCCGGATGGAAGCCGCTTCCCAGGGGGAGCAGGAGCTCCAGTTCCGCGCCGGGCTGCATCCCGGCCATGAGCCGGGTACCTTCGCCGACCACTTTATAATAGAGCACGAGGCCGTCCGGCAGGACGTCGCTGACCGAGATGGGCCGGCGCAGGTAGAAGCCCGGCAGGGCGATGTCCACGAATTGTCCGCTGCGCATGACCACCGGTCCGCCGGTCCTGAGAACCAGGCGGAACGTATCCCGCGCCACCGGGTCGTTGCTCTCGATATGGAAGATTCGTTTCTGCATAGGCTATTCTTGCCAGACGGGCTCTCCGTCCTTGAGGGTCAATACGATGCGGCTTCTTACGCGCATTCCCGCGAACGGGGTGGCGCGGCCTTGGGAGAGGAATTCCGCCGGATCGACGGTCCACTGCGCGTCGGGGTCGATCACGGTAAGGTCGGCCGCGGCGCCGGGCTCCACCCGGCCGCCCGGCAGGCGGAAGGCCCGCCGCGGCCCCTCGGTGAGGGCCTCGACGATGCGCTCCAGCCGCACTTTCCCGGGGATGACCAGTTCCGTATAGAGCACCGGGAAGGCCGTTTCCAGGCCTACGATGCCCATCGCGCTGCCCGCCAGCCCGCGGGATTTCTCCTCGGCGGAGTGCGGGGCGTGGTCGGTGGCGACGGCGTCGATGGTGCCGTCGCGCAGGCCCTCGACCAGGGCCTCGCGGTCCTCGGCGCGGCGCAGCGGGGGATTCATCTTGAAGCGGCCGTCCTCCTGCAGGTCGTCTTCGCACAGGACGAGGTAGTGCGGGGCGGTTTCGCAGGTCACGCGCACGCCGCGCGCCTTGGCGGCCCGGATCAACTCCACGCTCTCCGCACAGGAAATGTGGCAGACGTGGTAGCGGCAGCCGGTCTGCTCCGCGAGCTGCAGGTCGCGGGCGATCTGGCCCCACTCGCTTTCGGAGCAGATGCCCCGGTGGCCGTGTGCGGCGGCATAGCGCCCGTCGTGGATGTAGCCGCCGCGAAGCAGCGCGTTGTCTTCGCAGTGGGCGGCAAGGATAACGTCCTCGCGGGCGGCGGCCGTCATCGCGGCGCGCATCATAGCGTCGTCCTGCACGCCGCTGCCGTCGTCGGAGAAAGCGCAGCAGTGCCCCTTCAATGCGGCGAAGTCCGTGAGTTCCAGACCTTTGCGGCCACGGGTGATGGAACAGTAGGGGAGCACCTCGATGCAGGCGTCCCGGTCGATGATCTCCTGCTCCAGGGCCAGGGTTTCCGGGGTGTCGGGCACGGGGGCCAGGTTCGGCATCGCGCATACGGTGGTGTAGCCTCCGCGGGCGGCCGCGCGCGAACCGCTGCGGATGGTCTCCTTGTAGCTCTGCCCGGGCTCGCGGAAGTGCACGTGCAGGTCGGTGAATCCGGCGCAGACCAACTTTCCGCGGCAGTCGGTCACCCCGGCCCCGGACGCCTCCACGATGTCCGGCCCGATGGCGGCGATGCGGCCGTCCCGGACGAGCACGTCGGCCTTGCGGCGGCCGGTGCCGTCGATCAGGACGCCTCCCTTGAGCAGCCGGTCCGTCATTCCATGCTCTCCACTTGTACGCCGGAGAGCGCGGACAGGCGCTGCAGCAGGGCGATGGGTTTCTCTTTCTTCTTGACCAGGAGGCCGATCTCCGCCTTGAAGCCGCCTTCCTGGCGGTTGAGGGAGAACCAGCTCACGTCCTTGCCCAGCGATTCGACGGCGGCCGCCAGGGCCTTCTCGTCCTTGCCGGACAGGGTGACGTTCACCTGGCGCTCGCCCAGGTTGGTGCTGTAGAAGTGCAGGGCTTCCATGCAGATGAGGACGAGGATGGTGCAGAGGATGGCCATCTCGTACATCCCGCTGCCCATCGCCAGTCCCATGGCGCCGGTGACCCAGAGCCCGGCCGCGGTGGTCAGGCCGCTGATGTGCCGGTTCTTCATGATGATGCCGCCGCCCAGGAAACCCAGGCCTCCCACGACGCCGGCGGCGACCCGGGCGGCGTCGAACTTGTCGGAGCCTCCGAAGCCGTACTGGGAGATGATCATGAACAAGGCGGATCCCAGCGCTACCAGCAGGTGGGTCCGTACGCCGGCTCCCTTGCCGCGTATCTCGCGTTCATAGCCGATGGCGGCGCCGAACAGGGCGGCTCCCACCATCCGGACGGTCAGTTCCAGTGCAAATGTCATATCTTCTTCATTTTGTTGTCAAGCTTCCGGGCCGTACAGCCAGCGGGGTTTGTCATAGGCGCCTTCCGCCTCGTAGGGGGCGCGCTCGTCCAGCCACGCCTGGTTGACGAAGACCGTGTCGGCGCGGTCGGTGTAGAGGATGCCGTCCAAATGGTCGATCTCGTGCTGGAAGATGATGGCGGTGAAGCCGTGGACGGTGTCGGTGACGGCCTGCAGGGTCTGCGGGTCCGTCCAGGATACGACCACGCCCTCGCTGCGGGGCACGATGCCGCGCATGCCGGGGATGGACAGGCAGCCTTCCGGCCCCCGCACGGTATCGCCCAGGTGAGCCAGGATCCGGATGTTGGGATAGACCTCGAAGGGCTCGCCCGGCTTGTCCAGGCGCTGGACGGCGACGACACGGCGCCGCAGGCCCACCTGAGGTGCCGCAATGCCCACGCCGCCCTGCTGCGGGGAGCGGACGGTGGCGAGCATCTTGGTGCTGAGCATCGACAGGAGGTCGCTGCGCAGTTCCTCCTCCGAGAGGTCCCGGCAGGTGGCGCGCAGTTCCAGGCTGTCCATGAATTCGCTGGTGACGAAGACGTACATGACGCTGTCGGACATCGTGATGACCGTGCGTTCCCATACTTCGAAGGGGCCCTGAAGCTTACGGGGGCTGCCGCAAGCGAGCAGAAGCGCGGCCAGGACGGCGATGAGAAGGAAACGTGCTTTCATATCAAACAACAAATATAGGTAAAAAGGGAGTCTGCCCGCTTCCTTGAAACGAGAAGTTTTCAACAAGGAACAGGAAAATTTGTCGATAACTTACCTTGCAGGGTGTGCAGGATTGTTGTAAATTTGCGCTTTAGTTAGTTTTGGTATGAAAGTCAGCATCATCATGGGATCCAAGAGCGACTGGGATGTGATGTCAGCCGCCTGCGAAACCCTTGACCAGTTCGGGGTTCCCTACGAAAAGAAGGTTATCAGCGCCCACCGCACTCCGCAATTCTTCTGCGACTACATGGTCTCCGCCCGGGACCGCGGCGTAGGCATCGTGATCGCCGGTGCGGGCGGTGCCGCCCACCTGCCCGGAATGGCGGCGGCTTTGACCACGCTTCCCGTCATCGGCATACCCATCCGGAGCAAGGCGCTCAACGGCCTGGATTCCCTGCTGTCCATCGTCCAGATGCCTTCCGGCATCCCCGTCGCGACGATGGCGATCGACGGAGCGAAGAATGCCGCCCTCTATGCCGTTTCCATCCTCGCCCTCCAGGACCCGGCCCTCGCGGAGAAACTCGAGGAATTCCGGAAGAAACAAGCCGACAAAGTCCTCCAAACCGAGATCTAAGCCAGAAGAACAGAGATGAATTCCCATCGCATTTTCGTAGAAAAGTATTCGGAGTTCCAGGTCGAGGCGCAGAGCCTCCGCAGCGAGTTCAACGAAAACCTTTCTCTCCACCTGCGTACCCTCCGTTACCTGAACGTCTATGACCTGTTCGGCTTTTCCGACGACCTGCTGGAGAAGTGCCGCTACACGGTTTTCGGCGAGGTGGTGACCGACCTCGTGTCGGACGAATGCCCGCTCGAGGGCAAGAAATACCTGGCCGTCGAATACATCCCCGGCCAGTTCGACCAGCGGGCCTCCTCGGCCCTGGACTGCGTCCACTTGATCGACCCGGCGGCCGACGTGCAGATCCGCTCGTCCCGCCTGCTCATCTTCGACGACGACCTGTCCGATGCGGACCTGGCGGCCATCCGCCACTATTACATCAACGCGGTGGAGTCCCGTCCGAAGGACCTGGGCCGCCTGCAGCCGGAAGGGAAGGCCGAGGTGAAGCCCCTGGCGGACCTGACGGGCTTCACGAAGATGGCCCCCGCGGAGTACGCCGCCTTCTGCAGGGAGTGGGGCCTGGCGATGAACACCGACGACCTCGCCGAGGTGGTGCGCTATTTCACGCAGGAAGGGCGCGACCCGTCGGAGACGGAACTGCGCATCCTGGACACCTACTGGAGCGACCACTGCCGCCACACGACCTTCACCACCGAACTGACCGGCGTGAAGGTGGAGGACTCCTTCGTGAAGGAGGAGATCGAGGCGGAATACCGTGAGTTCCTCGACGTGCGCAGGGAGCTCGGCCGCGAGCAGAAGAGCCTCTGCCTGATGGAGCTCGCGACGATCGGAGCGCGGGTGCTCCGCCGCCGCGGCCTGCTGGACGACATGGAGCAGAGCGAGGAGAACAATGCCTGCAGCATCTACGTGGACGTGGATGTGGACGGCCGCCCGGAGAAGTGGCTGCTGATGTTCAAGAACGAGACGCACAACCATCCTACCGAGATCGAACCTTTCGGCGGCGCCGCCACCTGCCTGGGCGGAGCCATCCGCGACCCGCTGTCCGGCCGTGCCTACGTGTACCAGGCGATGCGCGTGACGGGTGCGGGCGACATCAACGCCGCCGTGAAGGACACCCTGCCCGGCAAGCTCCCGCAGCGGCTGATCAGCCGCAAGGCGGCCGCGGGCTACTCCAGCTACGGCAACCAGATTGGCCTGGCCACCACGCACGTCCGGGAAATCTATCATCCCGGCTATACCGCCAAGCGCCTGGAAGTGGGCGCCGTGGTGGGTGCGGTGAAGGCGGAGAACGTGCGCCGCGAAAGCCCCGCGCCGGGCGACGTGATCCTGCTGCTGGGCGGCCGCACGGGCCGCGACGGCATCGGCGGTGCCACGGGTTCCTCGAAGGAGCATACCGGTACTTCGCTGGAGACCTGCGGCAGCGAGGTCCAGAAGGGCAACGCCCCGGAGGAGCGCAAGCTCCAGCGGCTGTTCCGCCGTCCCGAGGTGACGCGCCTCATCAAGAAATCCAACGACTTCGGCGCGGGCGGCGTGAGCGTCGCGATCGGCGAGCTCGCCCCCGGCCTGGACATCTGGCTGGACCGCGTGCCGGTCAAATACAGCGGCCTGAACGCCACCGAACTCGCCATCAGCGAGTCCCAGGAGCGGATGGCCGTGGTGGTGGAAGCAAAGGACCGCGGGGCGTTCGAGGCCTTCTGCGGCAGCGAGAACGTGGAGGTGACGCACGTCGCCGACGTGACGGACCGCGGCCGTATGCGGATGTTCTTCCACGGCGAGACGGTGGCCGACCTGTCCCGCGAATTCATCGACAGCGCCGGCGCGAAGCACTACGCCGAGGCCGCCGTGGGCACCGTCGAGGACATCGACCCGTTCCGCCGCGAGCCGGCGGGCGCTACCCTGCAGGAAAAGATGGCCGCCGTGATGGCGGATCCCAACGTGGCCTCGCAGAAGGGCCTCGTGGAGATGTTCGACGCCACCATCGGCCGCTCGACCGTACTGATGCCTTACGGCGGCGCCCTGCAGTCCACAGAGACGCAGGTGTCCGTGCAGAAGCTTCCGGCGGACGGTTTCACCCGTACCGCCAGCATGATGGCCTTCGGCTACGATCCTTTCCTGACCAGCTGGAGTCCTTATCACGGCGCCGCTTATGCCGTGGTGGACGCCTGCGCCAAGGTCGCGGCGGCGGGCGGGGACTATTCCCGGATGCGCTTCTCCTACCAGGAGTATTTCGAGCGCATGACCGCGGACCCGCACAGCTGGGGAAAACCCCTTTCCGCGCTGCTCGGCGCCCTGAAGATGCAGCTTTCGTTCGGCCTGCCGTCCATCGGCGGCAAGGACTCGATGAGCGGCACCTTCGAGCACATCAGCGTGCCGCCCACCCTGATCGCCTTCGGCGTGACCACGGTGGATGCGGAGCAGGTGCTCTCGCCGGAACTCAAGTGGGAAGGCAACAAACTCTACCTGATCAGGCATACCCCGCTGCCCAACCGGATGCCGGACACGGCGCAGCTGAAAGAGAACTGGCGGTTCATCCGTGAGCAGGCGGCGGCCGGCCGCATCGTCTCCGCCTGGGCGCTGGGCCGCGGCGGCGTGGCGGAAGGCCTCGCGAAGATGTCGTTCGGCAACCTGTTCGGGGTGGATGTCAACCTGGACGAACGGACGCTCTTCGACCTGGGCTACGGCTCCGTGATCGTGGAGTCCGAAGGGGAACTGGACTTCCCGGCGGCGGTGCTGCTGGGCGAAGTCACTTCCGGCGAGGACGGATGGCTCCGGATCAACGGCGAACGTGTCAGCCAGGACGCCCTGCTGGACGCCTATGCCGGCAAATACGCGAAGGTCTATCCCGCGAAAGTCCGGCCCGCGCACACGAAACTCCTCAGCGGCATCAAGGCGGAAGGGAAGTACGAAGCGCCCTGCTGGAAGGGCCCCAAGGTCGATAAACCGCTCGTTTACATCCCGGTGTTCCCGGGCACCAACTGCGACTACGACACCGCCAAGGCCTTCCGCAAGGCGGGCGCGGAGGTGGAGTTCGGCGTGTTCCGCAACCTCACCGGGGCGGACGTCCTCCGTTCCATCGACGAGATGGCGGCCGCCATCGGGCGCTGCCAGGTCCTGATGCTTGCCGGCGGTTTTTCCGCGGGCGACGAACCGGACGGAAGCGGCAAGTTCATCGCCAACGTCTTGAACAACAAGCTGGTGGCGCAGGCGATCGAGGCGCTTCTCGGGCGCGGCGGCCTGATCCTGGGCATCTGCAACGGCTTCCAGGCGCTGGTCAAGAGCGGCCTGCTGCCGTACGGCCACCTCGGGATGGTCACGAAAGATTCCCCCACGCTGTTCCGCAACGACGTCAACCGCCACATCTCCCAGATGGCGACCACGCGCGTGGCCACGACCCGCTCGCCCTGGCTCGCCGGGATGGCGGAGGGCGACCTGCACACCATCGCCGTCAGTCACGGAGAGGGCAAGTTCGTGGTCTCCGAGGCCCTGGCCCGGGAGCTTTTCGCACGCGGGCAGGTGGCCTTCCAGTACGCCGACCCGTTCAGCGGAGAGGTCACGATGGAGCCGCCCTACAACCCGAACGGCTCGTTCTACGCCATCGAGGGCATCGTCAGCCCCGGCGGGCAGATCCTCGGCAAGATGGGCCACAGCGAGCGCTGGGAGCCCGGCGTGTTCCGGAACATCGAGGAAGAGCTGGAGCAGCCGCTCTTTGAGAATGCCGTGAAGTATTTCAGGAAAAACCGATAGTTATGACCAAAGGCGCATTGATTTTCGAAGGGAACGAAAAGCAGGTCTTTGCGACGGACCATCCCGACCAGGTCATCTTCCGTTACAAGGACGTGACGGTGGCCTACAATAACGTGAAACGGGCCCGGTTCAAGGGGAAGGGCGCCCTGGACAACCAGATTTCCGCCATCCTGCTGGACTACCTGAACCGCAACGGGGTGGAGACCCATTTCATCGAGGTCCTGGGCGACCAGGAACAGCTCTGCCGCAAGATCGAGATCATCCCCCTGCAGGTGGTGGTGCACAACCGGATCGCCGGCTCGCTGGCCGCCCGCCTGGGTGTGCCGGAGGGCTACCGTCATTCCAACGTCATCGTGGACCTTCGCTACAACAACGACGACCTGGAGGATCCGTTCATCAACCGCGACCACGCCGTCGCCCTCGGCCTTGCCACGTACCAGGAACTGGACTGCATGTACAACGTCGCCCGCCGGGTGAACGACCTGCTGAAGCCCCTTTTCCACAAGGCCGGCATCGAACTGGTGGATATGAAGATCGAGTTCGGCCGGGCTTCCGACACCGGGGCCATCATCATCTCCGACGAGATCAGCCCGGACACCTGCCGCCTCTGGGATGAGGCCACGGGGGAGCGTATGGACAAGGACCGCTTCCGCCTGGACCTGAGCCGCGTGGTGGAGAACTACCGCAACGTCCTGAACCGTCTGAAACAAGTCACCGAATCATAATATGGGCTTACTCGCAGTTTACGGCGTCCCGGGCGCCTCGACATACATCTACTACGGCCTGCACAACCTCCAGCACCGCGGCCAGGAAGGCGGCGGCATCGTCACCTTCGACAAGGACGGGGAGAGTCACCGCTACCGCGGCCAGGGCCTGCTGAGCGAGATCTTCACCAACGGAGAACTGAACCACCTGCCGGGCAGCATGGGCATCGGCAGCGTGAAGTACGCCAACGCCGCCAAGGGCGGCCTGGACAACGTGGAGCCGCTGTTCTTCCACCACCAGTCCGGCGATTTCGCCATCGCCGGGGAGGGGAACCTGATCAACGCCCGCCAGGTGTCGGAATACCTGGAGCGCCACGGTTCCATCTTCCAGACCGGCACGGACAGCGAACTGCTGGCGCACCTGATCAAGAAGGGGAACAAGGAGGACCGTATCGTGCGGATCGTGAAGGCGCTGAACATGATCGAGGGCGGCTTCACCTTCGTGATCATGACCCGGAACCGCATTTACGCCTGCCGCGACAAATACGGCATCAAGCCGCTTTGCATCGGCCGGATGGGCGACGGCTACGTGGTCAGCAGCGAGTCCTGCGCCTTCGAGATCATGGGGGCCGAGTTCATCCGCGACGTGGCGCCCGGGGAGATCGTGACCCTGGACCACCACGGCGTCCGGAGCACCCTGTACTCGCACTTCAACCGCCACCGGATGTGCGCGATGGAGTATATCTACTTCGCACGGCCGGACAGCGACATCGACGGCTGCAACGTGCACGCCTACCGCAAGGAGGCGGGCCGGCGCCTGTACCGCGAATGCCCGGTGGAGGCCGACATGGTGGTGGGCGTGCCGGAGTCCAGTCTCAGCGCCGCCATGGGCTACGCCGAGGAGAGCGGCATCCCGTATGAGATGGGCCTCGTGAAGCACAAGTACGTGGGCCGCACCTTTATCCAGCCGGTGCAGTCGCTCCGCGAGCTGGGCGTGAAGATGAAGCTCTCGCCGGTGCGGAGCATCGTGAAGGGCAAGCGGATCGTGCTGGTGGACGACTCCATCGTGCGCGGCACCACCTCGCTCAAGATCGTCAAGCTCCTGCGCGAAGCCGGCGCCACGGAGGTGCACGTGCGCATCGCCAGCCCGATGATGCGCTTCACCTGCCACTACGGCGTGGACACCTCCACGCCGGAAGAGCTGCTCTGCTCGCACCGGACGCTGGAGGAGGCGCGCCAGGCCATCGGCGCCGATTCGCTGGGCTACCTCAGCCCGGAATCCACGCGGGATTCCTGCTTCGGCTGCGCGGATCCCTGCCAGGCGTGTTTCACCGGCGAGTATCCGACCCTCCTTTATGACGAAATGGTAGAAAACGATTAAATAATAATTAATAATGATTAAAACTATGGCTAATTCCTACGAAAAAGCAGGTGTCAACCTGGAAGCGGGTTACGAGGTAGTCCGCCGCATCAAGCAGCATGTCGCATCTACGTCCCGCAAGGGTACGATGGGCAATATCGGAGCATTCGGCGGAATGTTCGACCTGTCCTCCCTCGGCTACAAGGAGCCGGTTCTCGTGAGCAGCACGGACGGCGTGGGCACCAAGCTCAAGATCGCCTTCACCCTGGACAAGCACGACACCGTCGGCATCGACGTGGTGGCCATGTGCGTCAACGACGTGCTCGCGCACGGCGCCGAGCCCATCTACTTCCTGGACTACGTGGCCCTGGGCCACAACATTCCCGAGAAGGTGGAGCAGATCGTGGCGGGTGTCGCCGAAGGCTGCCGCCAGGCGGGCTGCATGCTCGTGGGCGGCGAGACCGCCGAAATGCCGGGCATGTACGACTACGACGAATACGACCTCGCCGGTGCGGCGACGGGCGTCGTCGAGAAGAGCAAGCTCATCGACGGGTCCAAGGTCAAGGTGGGTGACGTCCTGGTGGGCATCGCCTCTTCGGGCGTGCACTCCAACGGCTTCAGCCTCGTGCGCAAGATCGTCGCCGACGGCCGGCACCACTACTCCGACCGCGTGCCCGAACTGGGCGGCCGCAAGCTCGGCGAGGTCCTGCTGACCCCGACCAAGATCTATGTCAAGCAGGTGCTGGATGTCATCGCCCATTGCGACGTGCACGGCATGGCCCACATCACCGGCGGCGGTTTCGACGAGAACATCCCGCGCTTCCTGCAGGAAGGCCAGGGCCTCGAGATCCGTGAGGGGACCTGGGAGATTCCCGTGATCTTCCAGCTGCTGGAGAAGTGGGGCGGCGTGCCGCACCGCGAGATGTTCAACATCTTCAACATGGGCGTCGGCCTGGTGATGGTGCTGGATCCCTCCGAGGCGCAGCAGGCCATCGACATCCTCGCTTCGCACGGCGAGAAGGCCTTCGTCATCGGCAAGGTCACGGACCAGCCGGGCGTGATGGACATCATCCTGAAATGAAAAAAAGGCTAGCGGTATTCGCCAGCGGGTCGGGCACCAACTTCGAAGCCATTGCCCGGGCCTGTGCGGACGGCCGGCTGGACGCCGAGGTGGCGCTGATGGTCTGCGACAGGCCCGGCGCCGCCGTGGTGGCCCGCGCGGAGCGTTTCGGCGTTCCCGCCTTCGTCGCATCGCCGAAGGAATACGGCTCCAAGGCCGCTTTCGAGCGGGAGGTCATCCGCCGGCTGGACGCCGCCGGGATCGACCTGGTGTGCCTGGCGGGCTATATGCGCATCGTCTCCGACGTGCTGCTGGATGCCTACGGCGGCCGCATCATCAACATCCACCCCTCGCTGCTGCCCGCCTTCAAGGGGGCGCACGCCGTGGAGGACGCGGTGGCTTACGGCGTCAAGGTGTACGGCATCACCATCCATTGGGTGAACGCCGACCTGGACGGGGGGAAGATCATCGCGCAGCGGGCCTTCGAATACGACGGGAACGACCCGGAGGAGGTGCACCGCATCGGTCAGAAGATCGAGCACGCATTGTACGTGGAAACCATAGATAAATTGTTGAAACAGAAGTAATGAGAGCGTTAGTTAGTGTAAGTGACAAGACCGGGCTCGTGCCGTTCGTGCAGGGGCTCCAGGCATTGGGTTGGACCATCATCGCCACCGGCGGAACGCAGCGCCTGCTGGAGCAGAGCGGCGTGAAGACCGTGGGCATCAGCGAGGTGACCGGTTTTCCGGAAATCCTCGACGGACGGGTGAAGACCCTGCACCCGAAGGTGCACGGGGGCATCCTCGCGCGGCGCGACCTGCCCGTGCATATGGCCACGCTCGCGGAGCAGGGCATCCAGACCATCGACCTCGTGTGCGTGAACCTCTATCCTTTCCGGCAGACCATCGCCAAGGAAGGCGTGAGCATGGAAGACGCCATCGAGAACATCGACATCGGCGGACCTTCGATGGTGCGCAGCGCCGCCAAGAACTGGCGCGACGTGACCGTCGTCTGCGATCCGGCGGACTACGACCGCGTGCTGGACGAACTCCGCATGGGCGGACGGACCTGCGACGCCACGCGCCTGCAGCTCTCCGCCAAGGCTTACACCCACACCGCCGAGTACGACATGTGCATCGCTTCCTGGATGCGCGCGCAGGCCGGCCTGAACGAGAAGCTCTTCCTGGAATACGACCTGAAGCAGCCGCTGCGCTATGGGGAGAACCCGCACCAGGCGGCGAAGTTCTATGCCGCGATGCAGCCGGAGCCGTATTCCCTGGCCTTTGCCCGCCAGATCCAGGGCAAGGAACTGTCCTACAACAATATCCAGGACGCCAACGCGGCCCTGAACGTGCTGCGCGATTTCGCCGACAAGCCCTTCTGCGTGGCGCTCAAGCACATGAATCCCTGCGGCGCGGCCGTGGGGGCGACCCTGGAGGAGGCCTGGCAGGCCGCCTACGAGGCCGACACGGTGAGCATCTACGGCGGCATCGTGGGCGTGAACCGCGAGCTGACCGCCGAGGTGGCGCGCGGGATGAAGCCCATCTTCCTGGAAATCGTGATCGCCCCGTCCTTCAGCCCGGAGGCGCTGGAGATCCTTTCCGCCAAGAAGAACCTCCGCGTGCTGGAGGTGCCGATGGCCCCGCAGGACCGCGCCCCGATGCAGTACGTCGGCGTGAACGGCGGCATGCTCGCCCAGCAGCTCGACACGGCCGTGGAGGCCGTCAGGGAGGAGATGTGCGTGACGAAGGTCCGTCCGACGGCCGTGCAACTCGCCGACCTGGACTTCGGCTGGCGCATCGTCAAGCACGTCAAGTCCAATGCTATCGCGGTGGTGCGCGACGGGCATACCATCGGCGTCGGCGCCGGGCAGACCAACCGCGTGGGCTCCGCCGAGATCGCGCTCAAGCAGGCGCAGGCGGCCGGTTTCACCGAGGACCTCGTGCTCGCGTCCGACGGCTTCCTGCCCTTCGACGACACCGTGGCACTGGCCGCGCAGTACGGCGTGAGCGCCATCGTGCAGCCGGGCGGGAGCATCCGCGACGCGGACGCCGTCGCCAAGGCGGACGAACTGGGCATTACGATGCTCTTCACCGGAATCAGACATTTCAAGCATTAGGATATGGCAAAAGACAAGAAAGTGCTCGTCGTGGGCGGCGGCGGACGCTGCCACGCCATCGTGGATGCGCTGGCCCGCTCTCCGCAGGTCGCGAAGATCTGGTGCGCCCCCGGCAACGCCGGCATCGGCGCGCAGGCGGAGTGCGTCCCCCTCAAGGATACGGACGTGCCCGGCTTGCTGAAGTTTGCGCAGGAGCAGGGGATCGACCTGACCGTGGTGGGCCCCGAGGCGGCGCTTTCGGTGGGCATCGTGGATGCCTTCCGCGCCGCCGGGCTGCGGATCTTCGGCCACACACAGGCCGCCACCCGCATCGAGAGCAGCAAGGAGTTCGCCAAGGTGCTGATGGAGAAATACGGCATTCCCACGGCCGCCTACCGGAGTTTCGACAGCTTCGACGAGGCGCTTGCCTATGTGAACGGCCGGCCGTTCCCGGCGGTGCTGAAGTACGACGGCCTGGCCGCCGGCAAGGGCGTTGTGATCGCCGCGAACGCGGATGAGGCCGAGGCCGCCCTGCGCAGCATGCTGCTGGACGAGGCTTTCGGCAAGGGCCGCGTGGTGGTGGAGGATTTCCTCACCGGACCGGAGTTCTCGTTCATGGCTTTCGTGGACGGGGAGCGCGTCTATCCGATGCCGCTTTCGCAGGACCACAAGCGCGCCTTCGACGGCGACCGCGGTCCGAATACCGGCGGCATGGGCGCCTACACGGGCCTTCCGTTCATCACGGAAGAGGACCGCGCCTTCGCGCAGAAAGAGATCCTGGAGGCCGCTGCCAAGGCGATGGCGGCCGAGGGCTGCCCGCTGTCCGGCGTGCTCTACGGCGGCCTGATGAAGACCCCGGACGGGGTGAAGGTGATCGAGTTCAACGCCCGTTTCGGCGACCCCGAGACCGAAGTGGTGCTGCCGCTGCTGGAAAGCGACATCTACGAGCTTTTCTCCGCCGTGGCGGAAGGGCGCCCCGCCGCGCAGCCGGTCTGGCGCGACGCCGTCACCCTCGGCGTGGTCCTGGCCACCCGGGGCTACCCGGGTTCCTATCAGAAAGGCTTTGAAATCAAGGGCCTGGAGTCCGTCGATGCCAAGGTGTACCATATGGGTACGAAGCGCGACGGCGACCGCCTGCTTACGAACGGCGGCCGCGTACTGATGGTCGTCGCCGAAGGGGCCGACATCCGCGCCGCTTACAGGAAGGTATATGCCGAGATTTCCAAGATTGCGTGCGATTCGCTCTTCTATCGCCGCGACATCGCCCACTGGGCGCTGGACGGCCGGCTGCTGGACGGCAAGGCGCTGTCGGCTTCCATCAAGGAGGACCTGCGCGAGCGGATCGGGAAACTGGAGGTAAAGTACGGCCGCAAGCCGTCGCTCGCCGTCATCATCGTAGGCAACAACCCCGCCAGCCAGGTGTATGTGCGCAACAAGGTGAAGACGGCCATCTACCTGGGGATGAACTCCCGCCTGATTACGATGGCGGAGGACATCTCCGAGGAGGCCCTGCTGGATATGATCGGGCACCTGAACCGCGATCCCGAACTGGACGGCATCCTGGTGCAGCTCCCGCTGCCGAAACAGATCGACGAGGCGCGCGTGATCGACGCCATTGCCAAGGAGAAGGACGTGGACGGCTTCCATCCGCTGAACGTGGCGGACCTGTGGCTCGGACGTCCCTGCACCGTACCCTGCACGCCGAAGGGCATCCTGCGGCTGATCGACGAGAGCGGCATCGACCTGAAGGGGAAGACCGCTGTGGTCGTGGGCCGCAGCAACATCGTCGGGAAGCCGGTGGCGAAGCTCCTCCTGGACCGCAACGCCACCGTGGTGATCGCCCACTCGCGCACGAAGGACCTCAAGTCCGTGACTCTGCAGGCCGACGTGCTGGTGGTGGCCGTGGGCAAGGTGAACGTGGTCACCGGCGACATGGTCAAGCCCGGCGCCGTGGTGATCGACGTCGGGATGAACCGCGACGCCGAAGGCCGGCTTTGCGGCGACGTGGACTTCCCCGGCGCCCGCCTGCGGGCTTCCTGGATCACCCCCGTGCCGGGCGGCGTGGGCCCGATGACCATCGCGATGCTGATGGAGAACACGGTGGAGTGCTTCCTCGCCCGGATGGAGGGCAAATAGGATGGGGGAGTACCGCTATACCCTGAAAAAGTTCCTGAAGGACTGGGCGCTCATCATCGGCATGATCGTGGGCGCCTCCCTTTATCTGGGGTATCGCGCGGTCCCGGCCCTGCATCCCGCCGGACCGGTGCTGGAGCGGATCGCGAAGACGGTGCAGCCGATGCTCCTGTTCGCGATGCTGTTCCTGAGTTTCGTGAAGATCGAGCCGCACCAGATGCGGCCGCACCGCTGGATGGGCTGGCTGCTGCTCTTCCAGGCGCTGCTGTTCGTGGGGCTTGCGCTGCTGCTGGTTTTCTTCCCGGACCTGCCCCTGCGCTACGGGATCGAAGCGGCGATGCTCTGCATCATCTGCCCCACCGCTACGGCCTGTGCGGTCGTGACGGGCAAGCTGGGCGGCAACATGGCGGGGGTGGTCACCTATACGGTGCTGATCAACCTGCTGGTGGCTGTGCTGGTGCCGCTGATGGTCCCGCTCATCCATCCGATGGAGGGGCTGAGCTTCGGCGAGGCCTTCACCAAAATCCTGGCGAAAGTGTTCCCGCTGCTGATCCTGCCCGCCCTGCTGGCCTGGCTGGTCCGCTACCTGCTGCCCGGACTGCATGCATGGTTGCTGAAGTACACGGACCTGTCTTTCTATATCTGGTCGGTCTCGCTCACGCTCGCCATCCTGATGAGTACGCGGGCCATCGTGCAGAACGGGGCCGGGCCGGGGGTGCTCTGGGAGATCGGCATCGCCTCGCTGCTTACCTGCATCCTGCAGTTCTGGCTGGGCAGGTTCATCGGCAGACGGTACGGCTGTCCCATTTCCGCCGGGCAGGCCCTCGGCCAGAAGAACACCGTCTTCGGCATCTGGATGGGCTACACCTTCATGACCCCCGTGATTTCCGTCGCCGGCGGTTTCTATTCCATCTGGCATAACGTCTATAACACCTGGCAGATGTACCGCAAGCGCAAGGCGGACGAAGCCAGGCAGCGCTAGGACGAAGCCAGGCAGCGCTAAACTTCGGGATCGTCCGGGAGGACCGGGGCTTCCATCACGGTAGCGTCGCGGGCGAGCTGGGCCCGGACGCGCTGCTTGCTGCGCTTGGCCAGGAGGATGTAGAGGCCGAAGAAGAGGGCGATGGCCAGGCCGCCGAAGATGCCCGGTGCGCCGAAGCAGAAGGCCAGCCAGTCGAAGGCGGTATGCTGGGCCACGGGGACGAGCAGCGCCAGGGCGTAGTTGAGGTTGCGGCGGGCGGGATTCCCGAAACTGCCGCAGGCGAAGAAGTAGCCCATCGCGACGGCGAAGAAGAAGTGGGCGGGCACCGAGAAGATGGCGCGCAGGATCCCCACGGTCTCCCAGCTGTCCATATTGTTGAAAAGGTACCCGATGTTCTCCAGGGCGGCGAAGCCCATCCCGACGCAGGCGGCGTACACGATGCCGTCCACGTACTCGTCGTAGTCCGGGTTGCGGCGCAGCAGCAGCCATAGGAAGGCCAGTTTGGCGATCTCTTCCGGCAGGGCGGCGCCGAAGAGGGAGGTGCAGAACCAGGCTGCGACGCCCCCGGCCTCCAGGGAAAACAGGCCAAGCGCTTCCAGGGGCGTGGAAAGCAGCAGGGAAGCGGGAGCGGACAGGCAGCCGAAGCAGAAGGCCTTGATGAGCTGCCGGGCCGGTTCCTTGCGGTACCGGTCTTTCCGATAGATGAAACAGACCAGCACCAGGGCAGGAAGGACTGCGGAGAGAATGATCCAGGTCATACTCTACAAATATAAGAAATTAACCCGTTCTTTCGCGGGGGACCTTTTGCTTTCCGCTGCGGAAAAAATGTTGAAAACTTTTTTTGTCGCGGGAGGCATTTTTATTTATCTTTGTCAGTCAAATAAAAGTCCCTCCGCTATGTCCTTTATCGATGAAAGAATCGCCCTGGAAGGCTTGACTTTTGACGACGTACTCCTGATTCCGGCGTACTCCGAAGTCCTGCCGCGGGAAGTAGACCTGCACACGCGTTTTTCCCGCAACATCCCCCTCAACATTCCGATCGTGTCCGCCGCCATGGACACCGTGACCGAAGCGCCGATGGCCATCGCCCTGGCAAGGGAAGGAGGCATCGGCGTGATTCATAAGAATATGAGCATCGCCGCGCAGGCGGCCGAGGTGCGCAAGGTCAAACGTTCGGAGAACGGGATGATCAGCGACCCCGTCACGATCAACCAGGACCAGACGGTGGGGGAGGCCCTCCGCCTGATGAGCGAGTTCCATATCGGCGGCATCCCCGTGACGGACGGTGAACGCCACCTCGTGGGCATCGTGACCAACCGCGACGTCCGCTTCCTGGAAGATATGGACGAACTGGTGCGCGACGTGATGACCTCGCAGGGCCTGGTGACCATCCAGGACACCCGCACGGACCGTGAGTACGTCAAGTCCATCCTGCAGAAATACAAGGTCGAGAAACTCCCGGTCGTGGACGACAAGGGGCACATCGTCGGCCTGATCACCTATAAGGACCTCATCAAGGAGCGCCTGCATCCCGACGCCTGCAAGGACGAGAAGGGACGCCTGCGCGTGGCGGCCGGCATCGGCATCACGCCGGATGCGCTGGACCGCGTGGCCGCCCTCTGCGCGGAAGGCGTGGACGCCGTGGTGCTCGACTCCGCCCACGGGCACAGCAAGGGGGTCATCGACCTGTGCAAGCGGGTCAAGGCCGCCTATCCCGCCCTGGACGTGGTGGTGGGCAACATCGCCACCGAGGAAGGCGCGCGCGACCTTGTGCGGGCCGGCGCGGACGGCGTGAAGGTGGGCATCGGTCCCGGTTCCATCTGCACCACGCGTATCGTCGCGGGCGTGGGCGTACCGCAGCTGAGCGCCATCTGGGGCGCTTCCCAGGCCCTCAAGGGCACGGGCGTGACCCTGATCGCCGACGGCGGCCTGCGCTACTCCGGCGACATCGTCAAGGCCCTCGCGGCCGGCGGAGACTGCGTGATGTGCGGTTCGATGTTCGCCGGCACGGAGGAGTCTCCGGGCGAGACCATCATCTACAGCGGCCGCAAGTTCAAGGCCTACCGCGGCATGGGATCCATCGACGCGATGGCGGCCGGCTCGAAGGACCGCTATTTCCAGGACGACAAGGTCGAACTGAAGAAGCTCGTTCCGGAAGGGATCGTGGGCCGGGTGCCGTACAAGGGAACGCTTTCCGAGACGGTGTACCAGCTCGTGGGCGGCCTGCGCTCCGGCATGGGCTACTGCGGCGCCGCCAACCTGCAGGCCCTGAAGGGGGCGCGCTTCACCAGCGTAACGGCCAGCGGCATGGCGGAGAGCCACCCGCACGACATCACCATCACCAAGGAGACGCCCAACTATTCCCGCGGTGAATAAGATCCTGATCCTTGACTTCGGCTCCCAGGTGACGCAGCTGATCGGCCGCCGCCTCAGGGAGCTGAACGTTTATTGCGAAGTCTATCCCTACAACAATTTCCCGGCGCCGGACGACAGCGTCAAGGGGGTCATCCTGTCCGGCAGCCCCTGCTCCGTGCGCGACGCGAACGCGCCGCAGGTGGACCTTTCGCTCTTCCGCGGGAAAGTGCCCCTGCTGGGCATCTGCTACGGCGCCCAGTACCTGGCCCATTGCTGCGGCGGCAAGGTCGAGCAGACGGATTCCCGCGAGTATGGCCGGGCGATGCTTTACGTCGTACGGCCGGATTCCCCGCTGATGCACGGCGTGAGCCCGCATTCCCAGGTGTGGATGTCGCACGGCGACACCATCTCCCGCCTGCCGGAAGGGGCCGAGGTGATCGCGTCCACGCAGGACGTCGCCAACGCCGCCTTCCAGTTCGCCGGGGAGCCCACCTGGGCGGTGCAGTTCCATCCGGAGGTGTACCATACCGTGGACGGCACGAAGATGCTTTCCAACTTCGCCCTGACCATCTGCGGCATGAAGGGCGACTGGACGCCCGCTTCGTTCATCGACACCACCGTGGCCGGGCTGCGGGAGCGGATCGGCGGCGACAAGGTGATCCTGGGCCTGAGCGGCGGCGTGGATTCCACCGTGGCCGGCGTGCTGCTGAACAAGGCCGTCGGGCACAACCTCACCTGCATCTTCGTCAACAACGGCCTGCTTCGGAAGAACGAGTACGAAGACGTGCTCGAGTCCTACCGCGACATGGGCCTGAACGTCATCGGGGCCGACGCCTCGAAGGATTTCCTGGCCGCACTCGCCGGCGTGGAGGATCCCGAGACCAAGCGCAAGATCGTGGGGCGGCTCTTCGTCGAGACCTTCGACCGCTATGCCCGGCAGATCGAGGGCGCCCGCTGGCTCGCGCAGGGGACCATCTATCCGGACGTGATCGAGTCGGCCGGCATCCCCGGCATCGCCTCGAAGATCAAGAGCCACCACAACGTGGGCGGCCTGCCCGAGCAGATGAACCTGCGGATCGTGGAACCGCTCCGGATGCTCTTCAAGGACGAGGTGCGCCGGGTGGGGCGCTCCCTCGGCATCAAGGAGGAACTGATCGGACGCCACCCCTTCCCGGGTCCGTCCCTGTCTATCCGTATTGTGGGCGAGGTGACGGAGGAAAAGCTCGACGCGCTGCGCGAGGCCGACGACATCTTCATCCGCGGACTGCGCCGCTACGACTGCCGCGGGCTGGATTTCCCCAGCGCTTCCGACCCGCGCGTGAAGGCCGAAAACCTGTACGACGCCGTCTGGCAGGCGGGCGTGATCCTGCTGCCGGTCCGGAGCGTGGGGGTGATGGGCGACGAGCGGACCTACAAGCACACGGTCGCCCTGCGCGCCGTGGTGTCCACGGACGGGATGACGGCGGACTGGTTCCGTTTCCCGTACGACTTCCTCGCGGATATCAGCAACGAGATCATCAATAAGGTCCCGGGCGTGAACCGCGTGGTGTACGACATCTCGTCCAAGCCGCCGGCAACCATCGAATGGGAATAGTGATTGATTGTTAACTCATTAGTATTATAGATTATGACAACAGGAAACGTCCGCCCCGCGGATATGGAGCGCATTACGACGCCCGCCCTCGCCCAAAGATTCATTGACGGACAGATCAAGGAGCTCCGCGATCAGATCGGTGACAAAAAAGTGCTGCTGGCGCTGTCCGGCGGCGTGGATTCTTCGGTGGTCGCAGCCTTGCTGATCAAAGCCGTCGGCAAGCAGCTGGTTTCGGTCCACGTCAACCACGGCCTTCTCCGCAAGGGCGAACCCGAGCAGGTGATCCGCGTATTCCGCGACGAGCTGGACGCCAACCTGGTCTATGTGGACGCGACCGACCGTTTCCTCGACAAGCTCGCCGGCGTGGCGGATCCCGAGCAGAAGCGCAAGATCATCGGCGCCGAGTTCATCCGCGTGTTCGAGGAAGAGGCCCGCAAACTGGAAGGCATCAGTTTCCTGGCCCAGGGCACGATCTACCCGGACATCGTCGAGTCCGGACCCGTCAAGAGCCACCACAACGTGGGCGGCCTGCCCGAGGACCTGCAGTTCGAGCTCGTGGAGCCCATCAAGCTGCTCTTCAAGGACGAGGTCCGTGTGGTCGGCAAGCAGCTGGGCCTGCCGGACAACATGGTGTACCGCCAGCCGTTCCCCGGCCCCGGCCTGGGCGTGCGCTGCACCGGTGCCATCACCCGCGACCGCCTGGAGGCGCTCCGCGAGAGCGACGCCATCCTGCGCGAGGAATTCGCGAAGAACGGCCTGGAAGGAAAGGTGTGGCAGTACTTCACCATCGTGCCGGATTACAAGTCCACGGGCGTGAAGGAAGGCAAGCGCAGCTGGGACTGGCCGGTCATCATCCGGGCCGTCAACACGCGCGACGCCATGACCGCCACCATCGAGGAGATCCCCTACAAGCTGCTGCACCACATCACGCAGCGCATCGTGACGGAAGTCCCGGGCGTGAACCGCGTGCTGTACGACCTCACCCCGAAGCCGACGGGGACGATCGAATGGGAATAATCCTTTAATTCACGATAGCAATGGCTCAAGTACAGAAAGACCAGGCGATTTATGACGCCCGTCCGCTCGGCGCGGGCAAGATGACCGTGCTCGGCCTCCAGCATCTCTTCGCGATGTTCGGGGCCACCGTCCTCGTTCCGGTGATCACCGGACTCTCCGTTTCTGCGACCCTGCTCTTCGCGGGCATCGGCACGCTGCTCTTCCACCTCCTTACAAAGATGAAGGTTCCCGCCTTCCTCGGCTCGTCCTTCGCCTTCCTCGGCGGATACGCGGCTGTGACGCAGATGGGCGCCGAGAAGGGCCTCTCCCTGGCCCAGTCGCTGCCTTACGCCTGCATCGGCGTGTTCTGCGCGGGTCTGATGTATTTCGTGCTGGCGGGTCTGTTCGCGGCTTTCGGCGCCAAGAAGGTGCTCCGCTTTTTCCCGCCCATCGTTACCGGCCCGATCATCATCGCGATCGGTCTCACGCTGTCCGGCTCCGCCATCCAGAACTGCAGCCAGAACTGGTGGCTTGCCCTGGTGGCCGTGCTGGTCATCATCCTCTGCAACGTTTTCGGGAAGGGGATGATCAAGATCGTGCCCATCCTGCTGGGCGTGCTGGTCTCCTACATCCTGGCCGCCTGCTTCGGCCAGGTGGACTTCACCCCGGTAAAGGAAGCCGCGTGGGTGGGTCTGCCGTTCAAGATGGAGAACACCGCCTTCGCCGTGTTCAGGAACCCCGACTGGGGCCTGGTCGTCGCCGCCGTTATCGCCATCCTGCCGATCTCGCTCGCCACGATGGTGGAGCACATCGGTGACATGTGCGCCATTTCATCCACGACGGACATCAACTACCTCGGCGATCCCGGCCTGCACCGCACCCTGATGGGGGACGGCCTCGCCACGATGGTCGCTTCCCTGTTCGGCGCTCCGGCCAACACGACCTACGGCGAGAACACGGGCGTGCTCAATATCACCAAGGTTTACGATCCGCGCGTGATCCGCATCGCCGCCTGCTTTGCCATGCTGCTTTCCTTCTGCCCGAAGTTCTCCGCACTCATCGGTGCGATGCCCGCCGCGACCATCGGCGGTGTCTCGCTGGTGCTGTACGGTATGATTTCCGCCGTCGGCGTGCGGAACATCGTCGAGAACCAGGTGGATTTCACGCATTCGCGCAACCTGTTCATCGCCGCCCTCATCCTGGTGCTCGCCATCGGCATCAAGTACGGTGCGAACGACGCCATCAGTATCGGCTTCACTTCCCTGAGCGGCCTGGCGGTCGCCGCCCTGGTGGGTATCGTGCTCAATGCGGTCCTCCCCGGGAACGACTATCAGTTTCGCGAAGGGGCCAAAGGGAACACCGCGGTAAACTTCGGCCCCAGAAGGATTTCGGAAAAACCGGATAACCAGAAGAAGGACTGAAAAGACGCTGCCTTTGGGGGAAGGTGACAAATTGTCACTGGAACGCCATTTGTTTTGTCTACTGGCGGTGCTGCCTGCAAAACCGTAGCCGCCCGTGGCTCGTGAACGGGGGGACCGCAAGCGAAGCGACGCGGTGGGATGAGCGAAGCGAAGTTTTGCAGGCGGCAGCCGCCAGTAGACGATAAAAAAAGCAACAATATGGCAACCAAGACACTCAAAGGCAAAATCGGCGTAACTACCGAGAACATTTTCCCGGTAATCAAGCAGTTCCTCTATTCCGACCACGAAATCTTCCTGCGCGAACTCGTCGCCAACGCGGTGGACGCCACCCGCAAGCTCCAGGCCCTCGCCTCCAGCGGTGACTTCAAGGGCGAGCTCGGCGAGATGAAAGTCCGCGTCGAGCTGGACGAAAAGAAGAAGATCCTCCGCATCATCGACCGGGGCATCGGAATGACCGAGGACGAGGTGGACCGTTACATCAACCAGATCGCCTTCTCCTCCGCCGGCGAATTCCTCGAGAAATACAAGGACCAGCTGAACTCCATCATCGGCCACTTCGGCCTGGGCTTCTACTCCGCTTTCATGGTGAGCAAGAAGGTCACCATCGACACCCTGAGCTGGCAGGAAGGCGCCAAGCCGGTGCACTGGTCCTGCGACGGCTCGCCGGAGTACTCGATGGCGGAAGGCAAGAAAGAGGACCGCGGCACCGAGATCAGCCTGTACCTGGACGACGACTCCGAGGAGTTCGCGAACAAGGGCCGCATCTCCCAGCTGCTCGGCAAGTACTGCAAGTTCATGCCCGTCCCGGTGGTCTTCGGCAAGAAGACGGAATGGAAGGACGGCAAGAGTGTGGAGACCGACGAGGACAACGTCATCAACAGCATCGAACCCATCTGGGCCAAGGCCCCGTCCGAACTGAAGGACGAGGACTACCTCAAGTTCTACAAGGAGCTCTATCCGATGGAGGAGGAGCCGATGTTCTGGATCCACCTGAACGTGGACTATCCCTTCACCCTCACCGGCGTGCTGTACTTCCCGAAGATCAAGGAGCGGATGGCCATCGACAAGAACAAGATCCAGCTCTACTGCAACCAGATGTTCGTCACGGACCACGTGGACAACATCGTCCCGGACTTCCTGACCCTGCTGCACGGCGTGATCGACTCGCCGGACATCCCGCTGAACGTCTCCCGCAGCTACCTGCAGAGCGACGCCAACGTCAAGAAGATCAGCACCTACATCACCAAGAAGGTGGCCGACCGCCTGGAGGAGATCTTCAAGGAGCAGCGCGAGCAGTTCGAGCAGAAGTGGGACAACATCAAGCTGTTCATCGAGTATGGCATGCTCTCGGACGAGAAGTTCTGCGAGCGCGCCCTCAAGTTCGCCCTGCTCAAGAACACCGACGGCAAGTATTTCAGCCTGGAGGATTACCGCACCGCCATCGAGCCGGCACAGACCGACAAGGACAAGAACGTGGTTTACCTGTACGCCACCAAGCCGGCGGAACAGTACACCTGGATCGAAGGCGCGAAGAACCGCGGCTACGACGTCCTGCTGATGGACTGCGAACTGGACAGCCACTTCGTGAACCTGCTGGAAGCCAAGGTCGAGCACACCCGCTTCGCCCGGGTGGACAGCGACTCCGTGGACAACCTCATCCCCAAGGAGGAGAAGGTGAAGCCGGAGATGAGCGAGGACGACAAGAAGGTGCTGGACGAACTGTTCAAGACCGTCCTGCCGGAGGGCAACGATTACCTGGTGGACGCGCAGAACCTCGGCGAGACCGCCGCGCCGGTGCTCATCACCCAGAGCGAGTTCATGCGCCGTTACCGCGAGATGAGCGCCCTGGGCGGCGGGATGAACTTCTACGGTTCCATGCCCGAGGCCTATAACATCATCGTCAACATGGAGAATCCGCTGATCGCGAAGATCTGGGGCGGCAAGAAAGAAGCCGCCGAGACGCCGGCGGCCGACTTCGCCAGGGACAGCGAACTGCTGCATCAGGTGGTGGACCTGGCCCTGCTGGGTAACGGCATGCTGAAGGGCAAGGCCCTCGCGGACTTCATCGCCCGCAGCGAGAAGTTGCTGAAATAGTAAAGAATCAGCCTGTAAAAGAATCGCCGGCATTGACCGGCGATTCTTTTTTACCATCTGCCCCTTCCGCCGCCGGGCCGGCCTTCACCCCTGCCGCCTGCGCCGCCGCCCATGGAATTGAAGCGGTACGCGAACGTGAACAGGATGTAGCGGCCGAAATTGTGGGTCCAGCTGTACCGGACGAAGTCCGATCCCATCGAGGTGGAGAAGCCGGTGTTCTGGTTCAGCAGGTCGTTGGCGCTGACGGCGATGTCGAAATTGTTGCGCGGGCCGAAGCGGGCGCCGAAGTTGAGGTTCAGGATGTTGTCGTTGATCTGCCCGTAGGTAAGCCCCTGGGTGAAGACCTTGTTGTAGTTGCCGCCGGCGTAGAGGTGCTTCAGGATGTTGTTGAGTTCGAATCCCACCGTCAGGCGTTCGGTGAAGTAGCGTACGTCGTCTTTCTCGGAGTTGGCCGAATAGATGTAGGAGCCCGTTCCGCGGACGTTCAGGCGGAAATTCCGCGAGAAGTTGGTGTTCAGGGCGAGGCCCAGCGTGGGCCGGTAGTTCTCCGTGACGGTCAGCTTGTCGTTGACATACGAGGGAGAGCTGTCCCAGTTCATGGAAACGTTGGTCCGGAGCACGCTGTTGATCTTCTTCAGCTGACTCTCGAGTTCGGCGTTCGCCGAGGCGCTGTAACTGTGGGCGACGTTCTCGTAGGTGCTCAGGGTGGACTGTGCCGGCATCGTGTAGTCATAGTCCGGCAGGTAGGTGTCGGCGGCGTAGTAGATGCGGCGGTTCACGATCACGTCGTTGTTGACGCGGAAGTTCGCGGAAAAGGAGAAGGAGGAGTAGTTGCGGGCCGCGCGCCGGCGGTTTTCGGCGGCGGAGACGCTCTCCCGGGCATCCTTTCCGAGCACGGTGCTGTAGGAGAAGGAGAAATTGTGCGAGGTGCTCTGCCGCAGGTTCGGGTTGCCCGCGGACACCGAGTAGAGGTTGGAGTTGTTCAGGCGCGGGCGCACCTGCTCGAGCGAGGGGACGGAGTTGGAAGCCGTGTAATTGAACATCCAGTCGTTCACCATCTTGTCCGTCCCGAAGCGGATGCGGCCGGTCCAGGCGTTGAACGGCCGGGAGTAGCTGCTTTCCTCCGGGAACCGGTCCGTCCGGCCGAGGGTGGTGGACCCGTACCCGACGCTCACCCGGAGGTTGGCCTGCAGCTTTTCGAAGTACTGCCGGTAGCTGAGGGTCCCGCTCTGGACGCGGTTGTCGTGGGTCAGGCGCTCCGTGTTCACGCTGTCCGTCAGCACGGCGGCGGGGTCGGTCACGTCCAGGGCGATCTTCTCGCTGACCCGGCGGGTGTCGCTGAACCCGTACTCGAACTCGATGCTGTGGCGGTTGGAAAAACGGTAGGTGATGCTGGGGGAGATGCCGTAGCTGCGGTTCCCGCCGTCGGAATCGATCTCCAGCACCTTCACCGCGATGGTGGAGGTGGTCGTGTCCACCTTGGCGGAGAAGCCGTCGCTGTTCCCGTTGCTGAAGTTGGCGCCCAGGCCGAAGTACAGCTTGCCGGCGATGCCCTTGCTGAAACTGAAGTTGCTGCTGAACGAGCGGCTCCGGGTGTCGGAGACCGTGCCGGACGAGGTGCCCTGCCGGGGCAGGAGGTCCTGGTAGTTGTAATTGCTGTTGCGGGAGTTGGAGTGCCCGTCGGTGATGCTGTAGTTGGCGGAGATGCGGATGAAGCCGTCCTTGAGGCTCTTGCGGCCGTTCAGGTTGAAACGGTGCACCCCGCTGGTCTGGTCCGAATGGGAGGAACTCACGGTTTCCCGGAAATCGTAGGCGTCCGTGGGGAAGTAGGTCTGCTGCGAACGGGACTCGTTCACGGTGTAGTTGTTCGTGTAGGAATAGCTGCCCCCGATGCTGGCCAGGACGAAGTTCCGGGCTTCCTTGCTCATCCAGCGGCGGGTGGCACCCGCCGACACGCTGATGGCGCGCAGGTCGGCCGCCCCGCCGCCCCGCGCGGCCCGGAAGGCGTTGCCGCGGCGCCGGAAGGACGCGTCGTTGATGTTGTTCACGTTGAAGCTGAGGTCGGCCTGCAGCTCTTCCGAAGAGAGGTTCAGGGTGCCGCCGGCGGTGTAGCGGAACTTGTGGTAGAGGCTGTCGGTGTCGAAGCCCGCGCCGGACAGGAAGTTCCCGTTTACCACCATCTTGGGCTTGTTCTTCGTCTGGATATCGAGCACCCGCTGCTTCTCCTCGTTGAGGCTGACCACGTGGTTGGGGTCCTTGTTGGCGTACTCGGTGAAGGACTTGATGCCGGCGACCTCCTCCGCCGGCAGTTGTTCCAGGGCGCGCATGGGGTCGTCGCTGAAGAGCAGCGCGCCGTCGATATAGACGGTGGCGAGGTCCTCGTCGAGGATGGACACGCCGTCGTCGTTTACCTTGACGCCCGGCATCTGTTCCAGCAGGTCGATGGCCATTTCGCCCTTGTTGTACTTGACCGCGTTGGGATTGAACACGATGGTGTCTTCCTTGATGGCCATCGCGGTGGCCGTCTCGGCCAGGACGGCTTCCGCCAGCATGATATTGGAGGGGCGGAGCTCCACGATGACCTTGTTCTCGCCCGCCTTCACGGTCATGCTGCGCCGCATCTCCTCGTATCCGAGCAGGCTCACGGTCACGTCCGCCCGGCCCGTCGGGACGTTCCGGATGGTAAAGAGGCCCTTGTCGCCCACGACGGCATACAGCGTGTCTTTCCGCGCTTCGGGCACGACGATCACGACGGCGCCGGTGCCGGGGGCGTCTTCTTCATCTTCATTATCGGCAAGGAGCGTGACGGTTCCGGTGAGAGTGCCGCGCTGGATGCGCTGCTGGGCCTGGAGGGAAAAAACGGACAAAACGATTGCGAGCAGGGAGGCGATTCTCTTCATGGATACGGTTCTTGGTTTTTCGCCGTCCCTATATGCAAAAATAAGGCCTCCGGACGTGTCCGGAGGCCTTGTCAGTCGAATTTTACCAATTATTTGTACAGGAAGCGCTTGATGCTCATCTTCGGGGTCTTCTCGAAGGGCACGAGCACGGTCTCGACCTTGGCGATCTTGCTGTAGGAAGGCAACTGGCGGTTGGCGCCGGCGCAGATTTTCTCGGGCAGGTCGGAAACGGCCTCTTCGTCCAGCTTGGCGTTCTTGATGCCGTCCTTGTCCAGGTAGACCAGGGCGACGATCTTGCCGGCGCGGTCCACCACGACGGACTCACTCACGAACGGCTGGTTGTTCACGATGGCCTCGAGCTCCTCCGGATAGACGTTCTGGCCGTTGGCGGTGAGGATCATGCTCTTGGAGCGGCCCTTGATGAAGATGTTGCCATCCTTGTCCATGATGCCCAGGTCGCCGGTGCGCAGGAAACCGTCTTCGGTGAAGGCGTTGGCGGAGGCCTCCGGGTTCTTGAAGTAGCCGATGGTGATGTTCTCGCCCTTGGCCTGGATCTCGCCGGCGATGTGCTGGGGATCCTCGGAGTCGATGCGCACGACGGCGCAGTCGACGGCCTTGCCGCAGGAACCGGGGACATACTTGGTCCAGTGCTCATAGGCGAGCAGCGGGCAGGCCTCGGTCATACCGTAACCCACGAGGTAGGGGAACTTGATCTTCTTGAAGATGCGCTCGACTTCCGGGTTCAGGGCGGCGCCGCCCATGATGAACTCCTGCACGTTGCCGCCGAAGGCCTGCACGAGGCCGTCCTTGACCTTCTTGTAGATGATCTGGTTCACGCCGGGCACCTTCAGGAGGAACTTCACGGCCGGCTTGTCCAGCGTGGGCTTGATCTTGGACTTGTAGATCTTCTCCATCACCAGGGGGACGGTGATGAGCAGGTAGGGCTTCACGTCGGCGAAAGCCTTCAGCAGGGTGGCCGGGGTCGGCGCCTTGCCGAGCCAGTAGATGGCGGTGCCGTTGCAGAGCGGATAGATGAACTCGATCACGAGGCCGTACATATGGGCCATCGGGAGCATGGAGACCATCTTGTCGCCGGCGGGCACGTGGCGCTGGCTGAAGTCCACGTTCGCGCAGAAGTTGCGGTAGGTCAGCATCACGCCCTTCGGGTCGCCGGTGGACCCGGAGGTGTAGTTGATGGTGGACAGGTCGTCCCAGTTGTCGGTCGGATAGACGACGTCGCCGGGGCCGAAGCCGTCGGGCCACTTGGCCTCGAACAGGGCGTCCATCTGGGCGTAGGTGGCGGCGATTTCGTCGGATGCGGCGTAGAGGAGCTTCCAGCTGTCGATGTCCACGACGAAGCGGACGGCCGGCATCCGGGCGATGTCCATCTGCTTGAACTTGTCTTCGTTGGTGAAGAGGGCGATGCTCTCCGAGTGGTTCACCAGGAAGGTGGCGCCTTCGGGGGTGAAGTCGGCGAGCAGCGGCACGATGACGGTCTCGTAGGTGTTGACGGCGAGGTAGCTCATGCCCCAGCGGGCGCCGTTGCGGGCCCAGAGGGCGATCTTTTCGCCTTTCTTGATGCCGAGCTTATCGAAGACAAGGTGGAATTTCTCGATCTGCGTGGCCATCTGGCCGTAAGTGAAGGACTCGCCTCCGATGCTGTTGAGGGCGGCCTTGTCCCAGTACTTGCGCGTCGCATTCTGCAGGCGCTCCAGGTAGTGCGGATATTTTTCCATGGAAATTGTGTTTGTGGTATTGTCCAATAATTCCCAAAAGTAACGCTTCCGGCGTTTTTTTGCAATCCCGCGTATGCGTATGTGGCGAATTATTCCGATATTTGGGGCGAAATCAAGCCATAAGGGGTGAAAATGGAAAGGAAAAAACCGATTGTCGCGCTGATCTACGATTTTGACGGAACGCTCTCGCCGGGCAACATGCAGGAGTTCGGCTTCATCCAGGCCGTCGGCAAGACGGCCGACGAATTCTGGCGGATGAGCGACAGCATCGCCATCGGCCAGGACGCCTCGAACGTCCTGTCGTACATGAAACTGATGTACGACGAGGCGAAGGAGAACGGCATCCCCCTCCGGCGCGAGGAGTTCCGCCGCTTCGGGCAGCACATCGAGCTCTTCGAGGGTGTGCGGGAATGGTTCCGCCTGGTGAACGACTACGGGCGCACGCACGGCGTCCGGATCGAACACTACATCAATTCCTCCGGCCTCAAGGAGATCATCGAAGGCAGTCCCATCGCGCACGAATTCAAGCACGTCTTCGCCGGCACGTTCATCTACAACGCGGACGGCGAGGCGGAATGGCCGGGCATCGCCGTGGACTACACCGCCAAGACGCAGTTCCTCTTCAAGATCAGCAAGGGCATCTTCAGCGCCCGGGACAACAAGCAGGTCAACGCCTCGATGGCGGAGGACAAGAAGCGCATCCCCTTCTCGAACATGATCTATTTCGGCGACGGCGACACGGACGTGCCCTGCATGAAGATCGTCGGCATGTTCGGCGGCCATTCGATCGCCGTGTTCGATCCCGGCAACGAGCGCAAGAAAGCCGCTGCGGCAAAGCTCAAGCGCCAGGGGCGCGTGGCCTTCGCCGTGCCGGCCGTCTATACCCAGGACGCCCCCGCCTTCCGCGTGGTCCGGGCCATCATCGACAAAATAAGAGCCGACTTCGTGCTGAGCCGGCTCTCTCGGTAGTCCCTGGCAGTCGGAACCTGGTTTACTCGGAACGTGTGAACCTGGCCGTCCAGCCGCCGCCGGGGGCCATGTGGATCTTCAGCGTGTGCCGGTCCGGCGTCACGGTGAGTTCTTCCGTCACGTGGGCGTAGTCCCGGGCGTTGCGGTCGGCATTGATGCCGTCGCGGAACACCTCCATCCTATACCGGCCTGCCGGCAGGAAAGCCTCCAGGTCGATTTCCATTTCCCGGGCGTCCCAGTCCGTCATTGCACCCACGTACCAGTCGCCGCCCTTGCGGCGGGCGATGGCCGCGCAGTCGCCGACCTTGCCGTCCAGCGCCACGGTCTCGTCCCAGACGGTGGGCACGGCGGCCATCCACTTCAGGCATTCCGGCTCGGCGAGATAGTTGCTGGGGGAGTCGCAAAGCATCGTCAGCGGCGCCTCGAAGATGATATACTCCGCCAGCTGGCGGCAGCGCGTTCCCTGGCTCATCGGCTCCGAGTTGTTCGGCCGGTAGCCGCGGCGCGTGGCATTGTGCATCGCGCCCTGGGTGTAGTCCAGCGGACCGGCGAACATCCGGATGAAGGGAATCTGGACGTCGTAGGTAACCTGGTCCACGTTGGGCTGGGCCCATTTCATCTGTTCCAGTCCGGCCACGCCCTCGTGGTTGATCACGTTGGGGAAGGGGCGCTGCAGGCCGCTGGGCTTGAAGGCGCCGTGGAAGTCCAGGAGCAGGTGGTAGCGGGCGGCGGTGCGGGCCAGGGTGGTGTAGAAGTCCACCATCTGCTGGTCGTCGCGGTTCATGAAGTCCACCTTGAAGCCCTTCACGCCCATCTGTGAATAATAGCGGCAGATGCCTTCGATGTCGCGCTGCATCGACCAGTAGCCGGCCCAGAGGATGATGCCCACGCCCTTGGCGTTGGCGTGGTCCACGATGGCCTTCATGTCGATCTCGGGGACGATCTGGAAGAGGTCCGCCTTGTTGAGGACCGCCCAGCCTTCGTCGAGGATCACGTATTCGATGCCGTGCGCGGCGGCGAAGTCGATGTAGTACTTATAGGTTTCGGTATTGATGCCGGCGCGGAAATCCACACCGGTGATGTTCCAGTCGTTCCACCAGTCCCAGGCCACCTTGCCGGGCTTGATCCAGCTCCAGTCGATGTCCTCGGCGGGGCGGCCGAGCTGCCATACGAGGTCGCTGTCCAGCAGCTGGCGGTCCTCCGTGGCCACGGCGACGATCCGCCAGGGCAGGGCGGCGCCGGCGGGCTGCTTCGCGATGTAGTCCTCGGTGGTGCGCACGATGCCCTGCAGCTTGTTGTAGCCGTCCTGCTCGACGAGCTTGGGATACGGGGCGAAGAGGCCCGCGAGGGCCGTCCCGCCCGCATGGCGCAGGTACATGCCGGGATAGTCCAGCAGGTCGGACTCGGTGATGTTCACGCGCCAGCCGTTCCGCATCTTGAACGAGACGGGGAGGAAAGCCTTCTGCCCCTCTTTCCAGGCGCTGAGCGGATGGATGTCGTAATAGGCCTCGAAACTGTTGAGGAAGGGGTCGCGCGGGGAGTCCGGCTTGACGTAGGGGACCGTCGTCTCCACGTCTTCCGCGAAGCAGAAGGAGGCCTGCTCGTCCTTGACGGTAAATTCCTTCCTGGAGCGGGAAACGAACCTCCAGGCCATGCCGGCGTCGTACGCGCGGATCACCACGTCGAAGGTCTTGTATCTGAGCGTCAGCTCGTTGAACTGGTCCCGTACGCTGGCACGCTTGTACACGGGGGCGGGAATGTCGGTGTCCACCGACCGGGTCAGGGCGCGCTCGAAGCGGACGGAGGCGTCATAGACGCTGCCGTCGCCCAGCTGCACGGACAGCCCGGACGGGGCGATGACGGCCGTCCCGTCGTAACTGACGCTGTAGCGCAGCTGGGGCGTGGCATCCACGCTGACCTGCAGGCGCCCGTCGGGTGAATAGAGTTCGAAAGACCGCGGGGCGGCGCCCAGGCAGAAGGGGAGCGCCAGCAGTGCGGTGAGGGCGGAAAAGATTCTGTATTTCATGAATAAGGGTTGATTTTCCGTAAAGATAGCCATATTTGGCGACAAAACGGCCCGGCTGAAAGGGATTATTCACTATATTTGTGAATAATATGAGGAAATGGCTATTGTTACTGTTCCTGGGCTGCTCCGCCACCTTATGGGCGCAGAACGGCCTGGTGATGCCCAGTGTGGACCCGATTGAGGATTCCCTCTCCATCGCGCGGATGCGCGTCAAGATGGACTCCATCCGCCGGTACCGGCCGACGGTGGCCGTGGTGCTGGGCGGCGGCGGCGCACGCGGCATGGCCCACCTCGGCGTGCTGCGGTACATGGAGGAGCTGGGCATTCCGGTGGACCTGATCGGCGGAACCAGCATGGGCGGCCTCGTGGCCGGCCTGTATTCCTTCGGCTACGGCCAGGAGTATCTGGATTCACTGGTCCGCTCCATCGACTGGACGGTGATGATGTCGGACCGCATCCCGGACCGCTTCCAGCAATACCAGGTACGCCGGGACCGGGAACGCTTCATCCTCAACATCCCCTTCCTCTATGAGGAGGAAGAGCGGAACGAGCGCATCAGCAAGCAGATCGCCATCGATAACAGCTACAGCAAGGTCAAGACGCGCACCGCGGACATGGGCCGGGAAGCACTCAACAAGATCGGTCTCGGCCTGCCGGACGGTTTCCTGTTCGGCTACAACGTACGCAACATCCTCAGTTCCGTGTCCGTGGGCTACCAGGATTCCCTTTCGTTCAGCGAGATGCCCATCCCGTACTACTGCGTGGCCACGGACATGCTTTCGATGAAGGAGAAGAACTGGACCGTCGGCCGCGTGGTGGACGCGATGCGTTCGACGATGGCCATCCCCTTGTATTTCAGGCCGGTACGTCTCGGCAACCTAGTCCTTTCCGACGGCGGTACCCGCAACAATTTCCCGGTGGACGTCGCCCGGGCGATGGGCGCGGACATCGTGATCGGCTCCGAGATGCCCGTCCACCGTACGCTCACGGACCTGAACACCCTCGCCAACCTGGCGCAGCAGAACATCACGATGATGTCCTCCGACGCGGCGGGCATCAACCGGGAGCATACCGACATCCTCCTGCAGCACGAGCTGCCGGGTTACTCCATGCTTTCCTTCGACTCGGAGAGCGTGGCGAACATCATTGACGCCGGCTATCAGATGGCCCTGGAGAACAAGGAGGCCTTCGAGGCCATCGCGGCCCGCGTGGGCGCAAAGCCGGGCGTGCCGGCCCCGCGTCCGGCGCGTCATGCCGTGGACCTCAACAAGGGTGATGTGCTGGTCGGGCAGGTACGGATCGAGGGCGTTTCCGAGCGGGAGCAGCGCTTCCTGCTCGACCCCGTGTACCTGGCGGGCGACATGCTCTATGACAAGGACGATATCGAGAAGATGCTCGCGATGCTGTACGGAACGCGGGCGTTCGAGTCCGTCACCTACCGCCTGGAGGGTAAGGAAGAGCCATACGACCTGGTGTTCGAGTGCCAGACCGGCCAGGTGAACGAGTTCGCCGCCGGCCTGCACGTGGACAACGACGAGGTGGTGTACGTCGGCCTGAAGCTGGGCGTGGGGACGCGCAAACTCAGCGGCCCCCGTTTCGTGGGGGAGGCCAAGATCGGCCATTCCGCCTCGCTGATGACGGAATTCTCCCTGAAGCCGTTGCGGCGCCTGCCGATCGTCGGCATCGCGGCGAAGACATCCTATATCAACTTCATGTATGTGGAAAATGGCGGGGATGTGAAGATCAAGTCGCTGAACACCCGCTTCGACGCTTATCTGGAAGATTCCCGTATGTCGCTCGGCACCTTCCGCCTGGGCGTGTCTTCCGAGTTTGAACCGTACGAGAACTACATGGACCAGAACTACAGCTGGAAGGATTATGATTTCCGCAGCAACTGGCATTCCCTGTTCGGGAACTTCCGGCTGGATACGATGGACGACAGTTATTTCCCCACGAAAGGCCTCCGCTTCGGCGTGAACGGACGCTACGTATTCGGCGGCTATTCCATCTTCCTGGAAGAGGAAGGCGAATTGCCGGGCCCGCATCTCGAGGACTCGGTGGCTCCATACGGGGTAGCTACCGCGAACTTCAGCGCCGCGGTTCCGCTGGGCCGCCGGCTGACCTTGCAGCCGTCCGTGTATATGGGTTGGGCCACGACCTATTCCGGGCAGATGAACTTCGCCCATTCGCTTTGTGCAGGCGGGATCGTGGCGGGCCGTTACCTGGACTACCAGCTGCCTTTCTTCGGCTACAGCACCGGATGCCACATGTTCGAGCACGTGCTGGGTACGGCGCAGCTGGACGTCCGCCTTGAAATCGGTCACGCCAACCTGGTGACCCTGCAGGGCGCCGCGCTGCGGAGCGCCGCCAGCTTCAAGGAGTTCGTCGGCGGCCTGCCCGCCACCTGGGCTGTGGGCCTGGAATACGGCCGCAAGACCATCGCGGGCCCGCTCCGGCTGGGCTTCCACTGGTGCAACGAGACCGGATTCGGCGCCACGCTGGCCTTCGGCTTCGATTTCTGATCTTTCCGCTATTTCAGGAGTGACTCCAGCTGGGACCAGCTGAGGGTGACGTCTATGACCCCGAGCGCATAGGGCGCGATATCGTAGGGGTTGAAGTACCAGGTGATTCCCTCCTTGCCGACGGAGAAATTGCCGTTGGGGTAGGGGGCGCTGAAAAAGAAGTCGTCCATTTCCACGCCGGCTGCGTCCGCCTCCTCGGCGTAATCCTCCATCGCCTGGTCTTCAAGCATTCCGCCCAGCGTTTCTTCCCAGCCTTCCCGGAAGAGGTCGTCTTCCGTGACCACGGCACCGGTCGCGGTGTCGAAGACGGTGTAGTTCTCGGCGTACATCCCGTGGGCCCCGCCCATATAGTCATTGGCGTTGCAGCAGTAGGTCAGCAGGCCGCGCGCCTTGTCGAAGGGCAGGAAGGAACCGTCGATCCCGGACTCCCAGTTGAACATATAGGAGTCCTCGCCGTCGAATTCATCCATCATCTCTCCGGCGTCCGACAGGTATCCGGCGATGCCGCTCTCTTCCCACTGCCGGCACGCGTCGCGCACGTCGGAGCCGCTGTCCTCTTCCGTGAAGAGGATGTCGCGCCGGATGATGGCGGCGTTGATCCGGTCGACGACTTCCTGCGGCAGGCCGCCGGTCAGGTATTCCATCGAATAGGAATAGGTGTAGCCGACCTTGGACCCGTCGGAAAGCGGGGTGAACCCTTCGTGGGAGGTGGTGGAGGTCTGGATGCCGCGGTTGCATCCCGCCAGCAGGAGGGCGGCGAGGACGGCCGCGAGAATGAGCAGATATCGTTTCATGTTGCAAATGTAACGAATCCCGGCGGTTTTCTTGGAAAGAATTGTTTATATTTGTCAAAACTCCGTTAGTATGAGAAAAACGACACTGTTCCTGCTTTCGCTGGCCGTCCTGCTTGCCGGCTGCTCGGAGCGGGGCGGAACCCTGCCGGACGTTCCCCTCAAGGATGCCTATGCCGACTGCTTCCTGATGGGGGCCGCCATCAGCACCTTCCAGGTTGGCGACCGCAGCCCGGAGACCCGGGAGCTCCTCCTGAAGCATTTCAACGCCATCTCTCCCGACAACGAGCTCAAGCCGGAGAGCCTGCACCCCCGGCCTGACGTCTGGAATTTCCAGCGTGCCGACGCCTTCTGCCAGTTCGGCAAGGACAACGGGATGTGGATCCTGGGGCACACGCTGTGCTGGCACAACCAGACCCCCGCGTTCTTCTGGACCCGGCCCGACGGGCAGACGATGTCGAAGGACGAGATCTTCGAATCCGTCCGCAGCTATGTGGAGACGGTGTGCACGCATTTCCTGGGCAAGGTGGACGCGTGGGACGTGATCAACGAGATCGTTTCCGAGGACGGCGGATACCGGGACCTGGGCTGGGTGCACGCCCTGGGTGCGGACCCGGCGGTCGTGGATGAGTTCGTCAAGCACGTCTTCCGCTGTGCGGAGAAGTATGCTCCCGGTACCGAGCTGTATTACAATGAGTTCAACTGCTGGCGCCCGTCCAAGCTCGCCGGCATCGTCCGGCTGGTCAAGATGCTCCAGGCCGACGGCATCCGGATCGACGGCGTGGGCATCCAGGCGCACTGGGGCCTCGGCTATCCCAAGAACGAGTATGTCGTCGACGCCATCGAGCAGCTGGCGGCGCTCGGGATCAAGGTCAACATCTCCGAACTGGACGTGGACGTCCTGCCCATTTCCAAGGACGCCCAGGTGATCGGCCGTTCGCTGCGGGATCCCCAGTATCAGCTGGAGGAGTTCGAGGCTTTCCTGGACCCGTACAAGGAGGGGCTGCCCGAAGAGGTGGAGGACCAGCTTGCCGCCCGCTACGAGGAACTGTTCCGGATCTTCTACGAGCACCGCGACCAAATCTCCCGGGTGACGTTCTGGGGTACCCACGACGGCACTTCCTGGAAGAATGGTTCCCCTATTCCCAACCGCACCAACTACCCGCTCCTTTTCAAGCGCGACTTCACGCCCCACAAGGCGTATTATTCCGTCATCGGCATCCCCCTGGGGAAATAAACCCGCTCGATCCGTATCCCTGACCCGCGGCTAAAGCTCCGGACCCAGTCTGACGCTTTTGCCTGCGGCCAGGGTGAAATCCCGGGTCTTCCCGGCATAACGGACGGTAAATGGCTTCCCGAGTTCGGACTTGATCTCGCAGGAAGTCATTTTTCCATCCGCCCAGGTAATGCTCACCTCGTAGCCGCCCCGGGCCTTCAGCCCGCTGACGGAACCGTTTTTCCAGCTGACCGGCAGGGCGGGGAGGAGGGAAATCTCTCCGGCGTGGCTCTGCAGGAGGCTCTCCGCGATGCCGGCGGTGATGCCGAAGTTGATGTCCGACTGGTTGGAACCGGAGAAGTGCAGGTTGTTGCCGAAGCCGCCCATCCGGCGGCCGCCCGACAGGAAGATCTTCCGCAGAATTTCATCCGTCTTTTCGCCGTTCTCCAGGCGGGCCCACTGGCAGATGTCTATCGCACTGTTCCAGAACGAGATGACCGGGCGCGGCTCCAGCCAGGCCTCGACGGCGGCGGCCAGTTCGGGCGTGCCCCGCAGCGTGATCGAGTTGCCCGGATAGAGCCCGAAGGTCCCCGACCAGTTGTGGTTTTCGCGCCCGCGCGTCCAGTCTTCGATCCAGCCCTGGAGCATGCCGTCCTTGCCGACCATATACGGCGGAATCTTCTCGAGCGTGGCGGCCAGCCTGTCGCTGAATTCGCTGTCCACGCCCAGGATCGCCGCCGCCTCGATGCAGTGGGGGAAGAGGTCCCGGATCAGGGCGTTGTCCATCGTGGTAGACGGGGCGAGGAACATCTCTTCGGGATTGCCGTCGATGAAATAGCCCTGCTCGGGAGACATGGAGAACGGGATGGTGAGGTAGCCGTAGTTCGGGTTCACCTCCAGGATGTCCAGCACGAACTGGGCGGCGCCTTTCATGATGGGGTAGTACTTGCGGAGGAAGTCGAGGTCCTCCGTGAAGAGATAGTGCTCCCAGACGTGCTGGCACAGCCACACGCCGCTCATCGGCCACATGCCGTACCGCGCGGCGTCCACGGGCGCCGTGCCGCGCCACAGGTCGGTGTTGTGGTGGGACACCCAGCCACCGGCCCCGTAGTACAGCTTCGCCGTCTCGGCGCCGTTCTCGGCCAGGTCTTCCAGCAAGCGGAACAGCGGGGCCGTGCATTCGGAGAGATTGGTGACCTCGGCGGGCCAGTAGTTCATCTCCGTGTTCACGTTGAGCGTATATTTGCTGCCCCAGTTGGGGAGCAGGTCCTGGCTCCAGCGTCCCTGGAGATTGCTGGGCTCGCTGCCTTTCCGGCTGCTGGACACCGTGATGTAGCGGCCGAACTGGAAAAGCTTCGCCTGCAGGTCCGGGTCGGGCTCGCCCCGCTTGAGCGCATCGACCCGCCGGTCGGTGGGCAGGCTGTTGGCGGCGCCGTCCCCGACGGTCAGGTGGACCCGGCCCATCAGGCCGGCGAAGTCCTTCAGATGCGTCTCCTTGAGCAGTTTGTACGTCTTGCCTTTCACGGCGTCCAGGACCTTCGCGCACCGCGCGGAAGGGTCGCCGCCGATATCCTTGTAATTGACGAAGTCGGTCGCGATCGTCAGCAGGAAAGTCACGGAATTGGCGCCGCTGACGACCAGGCTGGAATCCGTCGCCTCGAGCGTTCCCTTCTCCGGCAGGGCCACGACGTCCGTCTGGAAACTCATCCCGTCACCCTCCACCTTGGCGATCAGGTCGAAGATCCGGGTGGGGAGGTAGCTCCAGGTGCCGTTCATGGTCAGCCGGTCGCCCGCGGCTGAGATGCTTCGCTGGAACGGGCTCTTGAGGCGGGCTTCCACATTCACGCTGCCGGGCTTGTCGGCGGAGACATTCATCACCATCACGTGGTCGGGATAGGACATGAACACCTCCCGGGTCATCCGGACGCCGCCCTCGGTGTAAGTGACCCTGACGACGCCCGTTTCCATGTCGAGTTCGCGGTAGTAGTCTTCGACCGGTCCGCCGGGCTTGAAGTCCAGGAGCAGGTCGCCGACCGGGACGTAGGTCTGCTGGTTGGCAGGTTTCCCGTAGAAATGCTCGTTCACCAGCTTCTCCGCCTCCTTGTACTTCTTCGCATACATCAGCTGCTTGATCTGCGCGTAGTAATCGTGGGCCTGCGGGTCGTTGTAGTCGTGCGGACGGCCGGACCAGAAGGTGGATTCGTTGAGCGCGATCCGCTCGTGCTCCACCCTTCCGAATACGTTTCCGCCCATGTAGCCGTTGCCGATCAGCAGACCGTCCAGCCACACCTCGCCGGCGGGCCGGTCGTACCACAGGACCATCTCCCGGCTCGATTCGGGGACGGGTCCGGAACAGGAAATGAATGCAGCCAGGAGCAGGGAAGGCAGCAGGAATGGGATTCTCTTCATAGGGCTCGGTATGCTATTCCAGGCTGTAGCCCGGGCGATAGGTGTAGTGAAGGAGTTTCGTGGCTTCCGGGTCGTTCCGGAATTTCTCCACGATCGGGTTCCACACGATGGGACGTCCAAGTTCCATGGCAATGTTGCCGAGGTTGCAGAACGTGCAGGAACTGTGGCCGACCTCCACGGGAACGTTGGGGTCGATGCGGGACTTGACGGAGTCGATGAAGGCCCGGTAGTGCTTGTCGTTCGAGTAGTAGGGGATGTCGCCGTCCACCATCGGGCCCGTCATTTCCAGCCGCTTGTCCGAGGCGGTATACCTGCCCCGGGACACCTTGATCCATCCGTCGTCGCCGTAGATTTCCACGGCCTGGCCGCGGGCCTCGCAAGGCTCTTCCGAAACGATGATGCCGTTGTCGTACTTGTAGGTAAGGTGCTCGTAGTAGCTGTATCCGGGCGGGATGATTTCGACGGGGCCGGAGCGGTCCTTGCCGACCGCCCACTGCACGACGTCGAACATGTGGGCACCCCAGTCCGTGGTGTTGCCGCCGCCGCAGCCCTTGAAGAAACGCCACTTGGCCCAGAACGTCTCCCGCTCGTCCAGGGTGATGACCGGGTTGAGGTCGGAGTTGTAGTGGAAGGATGTCGGGAGCGGGCCCAGCCATTTGTCCCAGTTCAGGCCGGCGGGCACGGGCATCTCCGGCAGGTTGTAGGGAATCGGGGCGGGGGAGTCAGGGTTGGTCCTGTCCCGGCCCACATAGGCCTTGATCTTGCGGATGGTGCCGAGTTCGCCTTCGCGGACCATCCTGGTCGCGTGGATGAACTCGTTGCTGGAGCGCTGCATGCTGCCCACCTGGAGAATACGGTTGTACTTGCGGACGGCCTTGACCAGCTGCTGGCCTTCGTAGATGGTCAGGGTCATGGGCTTCTCCAGGAAGATGTCCTTGCCTGCCTTGCAGGCCGCGATGGCGATGACCGCGTGCTGGTGGTCCGGGACGGCGATCACGACGGCGTCGATGTCCGGCCGCGCAAGCAGGTCGGCGTAGTCCTCATAGACGTCCACCTTGACCTTTTTCTCGCCTTTCTCGGCATAGAAGTTCCTGACCCTGCGCGCGAAGCGCTCGCGCTTGACGTCATAGACGTCGCATCCGGCGACGACGCGGACGTCTTCCATCGGCAGGAAAAGGTTCAGCAGGACAAGCACCTGCTGGCCCAGGCCGATGAATCCGAGGGTGACCTTGTCGTTGGCTGACGGTGTGTTTTTCCGGGCCGGGGACGGAGCGGCGTTCAGGATGCCGGCGGGGAGGATGAGGCCGGCGGCGGCTCCGAGGGCCGAGGCTTTCAAGAAATCTCTGCGTTCCATATGGTCAATAATTGGTTATTTGCTATAAAGATAGGGATAATTTCCGGAAAGTGCTCACACCATCCTCCCGGAACGCTTAGGCGTCGGCGAAGACCTTGCCGTCTTCCAGCGTGACCCGGAGCGGGGTGTATTCGCTGTGGAAATCGTGCCGGAGCCGATCCAGATAACGGGCGCATTCCCATTTGCACATGGGCAGGTCGTGCAGCAGATAATTGCCGCAGGCCTCCGGCCGTGTCGCGGGGACTTCCGTCTGCGTGAGGATCCATTCTAGGCACTCGATGGTCAGCGCGCGCATGTCCCCGACGCCGTAGTCGCCCGTCATGATGATGTACATGCCGGTCAGGCAGCCCATAGGGCCGACATAGACCACATCCTCCCGGGCGCGCGAATTCCGGAACCAGGTCGCCATCAGGTGCTCCAGGCTGTGCATGGCGGCCGGCGCCACGGCCGGCTCCCGGTTGGGCTCCGTGATGCGGAGGTCGAAGGTCTTGAATCCCTTGTCTTCACGGGACACGTAAATGCCCGGCTTCAGACGGGTATGGTCGATGGTAAAACTCTGTATTACTTCCATATGTGGATCGTTATGTGATATCAGGCACAGGTGGTCAGGGTGTTGGCGCACAGCCAGTAACTGTCGATCCAGCCGGTCTGGCCGTTCCAGCTGACCTTGACCCATTCTCCGTCTTCCGTCATGTCCAGCGGACGGACGGTGACGTCGGCCTCGGTGATCCTGCCGCTCACGGCCGCGTCTTCGCGCGGCTCGGCGCGCAGTTCCAGGGTTTCCCCGCCATAGTTGCGCGTACCGATGCCGAGCACGGAACCGTGGACCCAGACATCTCCCTCGAACTCGATATCCTCTCCGTCCATGTCTTCGTACACGATGCCGTTCAGGATCTGCCACCAGCCGTCCGTGGGGTTGTAGACGGACAGGCTGTAGGTGCTCCGGTTCGGAATCTGGCCAACCACCGTCCCGCCCGGGGCGTTGCGGACGTTGGTCGCCGACTTGTCGGAGATGAAGCAGCCGACCGCAGCCGGGGCGGAGGATTCAAAGGTGAACACGCCCGTCTCGTCATTGAAGCGGATCCAATCCGAGGGGCCGTACTCGTTCACGACCTCGATGTCCTTGCCCTGCCGGGGAAGTACGAAGTTGAGAACGAAACCGTACACGAAGCCGACCGGTTCCTCGGAATGCGGGACCAGCGCGCCTTTCGTGCGGTCGTACTCATAGATGAAGAGCCACGGCATCGAGTCGTTGACAAAGTCTGCCACCTTGACCGCGAAGCGCTGCCGGCCGTTTTTGACGTTCCAGAAGCACATCTCGCCGGCGAGGGTGGCATCGGACACGAAGTCGATGCCCAGGTAGCCGGCGGCCTTGTCCAGCACGAATCCGTCCACATCCTCGCCCTCGTGACCGTCGACGGTGAGGTAGTTCTTGATCTCGTCCGTGAGGACGTAGCCGGGGTACTTGTCCGCAAACGCGACGGCGAAATCCGCGATTCCCGGTCTGCCCTTGATCTCGGGCACGGGAACCTCTTCGTAACTCCAGCGTTCGGCGATGCGGTGGATAGTCCAGGGCTGTGCGCCCTGTGCGGCGGCAGGGAGCAGCGAGGCAAGCAAAAGGGCGGCGGCGATCAGCAATCTTTTCATAACGGAAACGTTTCTTCACAAATATACAAAATGAATGGAACATCTTGGGAAAAAAACTATATTTGTAGTAACGAATCAAACGAGCTATGGTCAAGCACATTATCCTTTGGACGCTGAATCCGGAATTGACGGAGGAGGAGAAACAGGCCGTGAAGGCTGGAATCAAAGCCGGCCTGGAAGGCCTGGTGGGCCAGGTGCCCGGGCTTCTCGATGTCAAGGTCCACATTGACGGCCGCCTGGCATCGTCCAACGCCGACGTGATGCTGGACAGCACGCTGGAGAGCGAAGAGGCCCTGAAGGCTTATGCCAAGCACCCGGCGCACGTGGCCGTGGCCAATGAAAAGGTGCGTCCGTTTACCGTCCAGCGCTCCTGCCTGGATTTCGAGATACTGTGAGAAGGGGATTCGTTACCATTGCCACGGGCAAGCTCGAGTATTATGAGCTGGCCTATCACTTGCTGGTATCATACAAGTACCACACTTCGAACCCCTTGCCGTTCGCGATCCTGTGCGAAAAGAAGAACCGTTTCACGGAAGCGTTCGACGACGTTATCCTGATCGATGCTCCCCGGCGTGCCTTTACCGACAAGCTGCGGATCCTGGACCTGTCGCCCTACGAGGAGACCATATTCATAGATGCGGACAGCCTGGCTTATTCCGACCTGAACGGGCTATGGGACCTGTTCCTGGACGCTCCTCCCTTCGGGTTGATCGGGGAGACCGTTCCGCTTGACTCTGAGAGGGCCTGGCTGAGCCTGGATAATACGGGCGTTTTCCGGGATGCCGTCGAGAAGTTCATCATATGCCAGGGGGGCATCTATTATGTCCGCAAGGATTGTCCGGAGGATTTCAAGGCCACGGCGCGGTACATCCTCGAGCATTATTATGACTTTGATTTCCGGGTATTCCGGGTGATTCCCTGTGACGAGACGATCCTCAGTCTCGCCTGCTCCGTACACAAGATCTACCCGTCCCATAATCTGGGGGAAGTCTTCTGCTATTATCCGAAGGTGCGGAAGGTCCACCAAATGGATATCCGGAAGGGGGAATTGGAGTACGAGTATATCTGGCAGGAGCCTGGAGGTACGAACGAGGGCCGGTTCCTCGTCCACTGGGGGACACGCGGCACGCGGGGCTGGGTTTATGCAAAAGAGTTGGAACGGCTCATCTCGGCGGTGAAGCACCAGGGTTTCAATCCTTTCCGGCTGTTGTTCCGATACGTCAGGTCTTTCCTGAGGACACTGCCGTCAAGGTTCCCGTACAGTTTCAAATCCTACATTTTCAAGATCCTTCATCCGCAGTATCGTTACAAGAACTGACCTCTCTCTCCCGTTCTGCGCGTTTCCTGCGGCGTTGTTCCCGATTATCCTCCTGGGATTCAAGCACTTCCACCACGGCGTCCGTCATTTCGTCCGGCCATGTCCTTCCCGTGACAACGGCATCTGACCAGGGGCATAAACTTTCATAATCCGAATCGAACACGATCGTATACGGGGGG
>Ga0310691_10000984_pt1 | contig 47364 bp, 80 predicted proteins | sample 176DNAGHGlowgp2_FD_203887 | JGI IMG/M metagenome (GOLD analysis project Ga0310691, IMG submission 203887) | Sheep rumen microbial communities from Palmerston North, Manawatu-Wanganui, New Zealand - 1766 DNA GHGlow gp2 (v2) (version 2) | ecosystem: Host-associated > Mammals > Digestive system >... | reverse complement strand
ACGAGTGAAGTGAACAGCACTCAGATACTTGGTATCAAATACAACATTACCAAAACCGTCACCAAGACGTTTTGCAAAGCTACCATTACCCATTAAGAATAATGCCGAGTCAATCTCATACGTTTTGTAATAAGAATGAATGAATTGGTCGTCTTTAGACCCTTTCAGCAACCTTAAAGTAATGGTGCATTTCTTACCTTGCTCGTCTTTTGCAACAATTACGTTACTTCCTTTACCAACAATAGAAGATGCTATGTTATTGTCAGCAACAATCGTTACTACATCGCCATCTGCCAAGTCGGTAATAGCTCTACCCCACAAAATAAAGGAGTCATCGCCAGTTAATCTATATGTTTCACTCATCTCATTACTCCTCTACGATAATTAACACATCTGCACTGTGGATTGCACCTGCACGTTTAGCCGCACCTTGGATATACGGTGCTACACGAGCTTCGCGTTGAGCTTGTGATTGTTGCGCAATCGGCATACTATACACATACCAACCTTGATTAGCAATATTTGCCTTAAAGGTTTCTGGGTCACCAAACGTCTGTGCGCTATTCCATTGTCCCGGCGCAAGAATACCGTTTCTTACAAATTGACGGAATACATTACCCAAAGCGTTCTTCAGAATAGATACACCAGCTTCAGTTTGCGGAACTTTCGTGCCGACTGCCTTAAGTGCATTGAACATTCCCATCTGTGCATAGAACTTCAATGCCATATTTTCATAAACAACATCAAAGTAATCATTTGCACCGCTTGACAATACTGCTGGAGTGCCTTCATACGAAACATACAAGTCAACACCAGCCGTTTCAGCGTTTGTATAGTCAGTTTGCGTCAAATTCAAGTCAGGCGATACATTATTTAATGTCTTTAAGTTCATTGTTTGAGAAACATCAGAACCTTCAAAATTAACACTAAACGCACGACCGACATAAGCCGCTAACATCAGTTTGGCTTCTTCATATCCGTTTGTATAAACTAAACAACGGCATTTTGAATTAGAACCTTGCTGAATTGTCTTACAAGCACCTTCAATGTCTGCATTTGAATACCAAACGTTCACAAAAATCAAATCATTTGCATTGATGAAAGTAAGAGCGCCAGTGATTTCTTCATCAGCCATATACTTAGCACACATAACACCAGTATAAGCAACCGAATCATAAGTTCTTGCTAATGCTTCAGCCAATGTTTCACCAGTAGCGTCTATACCTGCAGTGGTCGTTCCACCAGAAACATTCAAATAGTTAGCACCGGAAATATCCGTTCCGCTTTGTCCGCTAGACAATACAACAGAAGAACTTGCACCTAACTTCTTAGAACCAAAAACAATCGTGCCACTATCAACCGAAATATTTACTGCGCTTGTTGCATTTTGCAACACTTTCGCAATATCAGCCAAAGTTGCACATTTTGTGAAATTCAAACCAGTTAAAGAAACAACATTTGAATTTTCTGTAATTGTCAAAGCGCCATTGTTTACCAATTTGAATGCCGCAATACTATCAGAGTTAATTTCACCAGAAGCGAAAGAAGCCGCTGTAGCATTTACTGCATTTTTCATCGGGATAACAACCAATCCCCCTTGACCGCTTAATAAGTTTGCGTCTTGCGCAAAAACATTCAGAGCCATTTTGTATGTCAAAGAGTCAGTGCCATAGGCTTTACCTACATCATTCGGGTCAATAACATACATATACTCCGATACATTATTCGGCTGTTCAGGAGTAAACAAAGCGACATCATTGACATTTTTAGGTGTCCGACTTCTCTGCACTCCCTGCACTGTAACGCGAATAACATTTGATATTGAGAGTTCGCTCATATTTTGTTACTCCTTTAAATTAAACTTACACATTCATAATAATTCATTAAGGCTCAACTTGCAAATCATTAAGAACTATCTCTTGAACATTTGCTTCTTCTGCCAAAATTCTTGCATTAAACGTATCGTAGTAATCCGTTTCTTTTACCTTATCTTCAGAAATCATAGCGCGGATTATCAACGAAAAACGGTTAATTTCCGAACCGCCCTCAAGACTTGATGTGTTAATAAATCTTGCAGGCAATTCAAAAATTCTAAACTGCTTTTTATCTTGAACTTCCTTAGAATAGTAAGAATTTAACGCCATTAAGAGTTCTGCACGGCGGATTCTCGCTTCTCTGCTTCTGCTTAAGATGTCGATTTGAACGCTTGCACGACCATAAACAGTTTGAATTTCACTATTGTTTTCAGCATCAAATCTACTCTTGCTTGAAATAGGTAAAAAGTCTACACAGCCAACAGTCACATATAATTCTTGCGATTGTGGCGGAATTTTCCTGTTCTGAGAATGAATCCAGATGTTTTGCTGACTTAAATTCATCTCTTTACGGATTATATCAACTATGTATTCCTCAATCTGCATTGTTCTGCCAATCCTTAATACAGTGATACTCTATATGACCGTAATCGGAATAATCCTTTACAGCCATTATCTTATACTCTACGTTTTTATAGAAAACTCTATCATTAGTTGTAAGTTGCACATTTTGCAACGTGTGAAACCAATACCAATCCCAAGACCATTGAGCTTCTTCTTTTACTTTGATTTCTTCAGGTCTTAACGGTTGAATTACACCGTCAAAGTTAAAGAAAAATGTCACATTGTCTACGTTACCATAGGCATCTACAACTTGACGTATTACTTTAGCTCTGGCACCTTGCGACCACATATTGATACCCAGTTGTGGTCTTGGCAATCTCTTTCCTAATGTCAAATTAACTGGATTCAATCTCATTCTACAACCTCATACTCAATAGAAGCTCTTAAATTACCTTTATCAATAAGCGGACTATCTTTACCCTTAGTTATGATAGTTCTGTCGCTGTTACCACCATCTCTTGCATACTCATCTATCACATACTGAGTTGCAAAAACAGATTTTTCGCCAACTCTCTCTAAAATAGTATTTGCAGTGCTTACATTAAAATCACTCAGTTTTGTCGCTTCAGATTCTAATATCTCTTTACCGTAGTGGTTCATAGCATTTGCTAAAAACGGTCTTGGTGGAACCATTACTTCTTGACCCTTAAAAGCGCCATAAACATAATATCCGATACCGCCGTTGTGTTGCAACTCTCCAATTTGAGCTTCTTCAGCATTATTCAAAATACCAACCTCTACCGTCTTAGAAAGAACTTTACAAGCCTTTTCTATTTCCTTAAAACCACTCAAATCGAGTTCTGTTTTTACGGTAAACTCCATCCTGCTACAACCCTTACGTTTCCGATAGTCTTTGCATATACCAAGTTCAGATACTTCAGACCAAAGCCGTTTCTCGCATAAAATCCGAGAATTGGGTCTTCTAAGTATGCTTTCGGCACATAATATCCCTCGTGGACGCTACCAACCGTAACATCTGTTACAGGGAACGTTACACTTCCATACGCACCACCTTGAGCTAACGACAAGTCATAAGCAAGATAAAAAGCCCACAGATATAAGAAAATCAATCTACCGATTTCTTTATCTGACATCAGCTCGCAGTTAAAACTCGCTACAGCTTCTATTCTCGCTCTGTCTATATCATTATCTGAAACATAATTATCTACAGAATCTTGTATAACTTGCCAACTCTCTACATCATCTAAATTTGCCGTATTGTTGTTTACAATAGATTGATAGAAATTCGGCTCATAGTAAACGACATCGCCCTCAAAATAGACTTTGCCTGAATCCCAAAAAGGAAGGTATGGGAAGTTACGGGCAAATTGTGCCTTAAAATCATCGACTGTAACGCTACAACAACTCATAACTTCCCTCCTAACTATTTCTTCTTGGATTTATTTTTCGGTGCCGCCTTAGAAGCCTTAACTTCTACAGCTTTTTCCTCAACAACAACATCAACAATATCTTCTTGTTTAACATTGTCTAAATCCATCAATTTATTCGGATATGCTTTCAATAAAGCGGAACCAATCTTTTCGGCTTCGCCATTGAAAACAGCTACCTTCCCTGCCTCAAGAGAACCACCATTGAAAATAATCGTGCTTCGACCAACATTCTTAATTCTCATAGTGTTTCTCCTAAGCGGTTAAGTCCATATACAAGATTTCTTGCGGACGAGCGTCTAACACGCCACTGTGTTGACCGTAACCAACGTTACGAATTGTCCAACCTTCAATCGAGTTCGGAACAGTTACGGTATAGTCTACCGGAATTTCGAAACGAGCTACATCTTCATCATAGCGCATCAAAACATAACGGTCTGTCAGCAATTTACCGTCAGACAAACCAGATTGCAGATAAGCCAACGGCTTAATCTCAAAGTCTTGCTGATTGGTAGCGGCTTTCAGAACATCACGCAAGTATTCAATCTTAGATTTAATCGGGAATTGAACGCTTGTAGCGGTCGACAAAGCAACATAATCACTTTGCGGAATATACAAACGATTCGGCATAGCGGTATAGTTGTTGTTTGCCAAGTAAGCACCGATGATGTTTTGAGCAAATGCTTGGAATTGAGCGTCTGTCATAGAGCTAATAGCCGCCGGAATTAACGTGGTGTTAATGGTAACATCACTCAAAGTCAGCAAGCCTTCCATAGCACCATCACGAGAACCCAAGAAAGCAGTCTTTTGAATACCCAAATCCCAGTTGGTTTTACGAGATTTTTCTTTTTGGGTAACAATATCCCAAATACCAGTCTTAGCGGCTTTTGCCACATCAGCAATAGACCAGTTCAGTTCTTTAGCCCACAAACGGGTCTTAACGCGAATAGCATCAAGAGCGGCGTCAGTAGAAGCCAAACGACCTTCATTAGCGGTTTCAATATAACCTTTTTCAAAGTCACCGCCAACTTGGAACGAACGGAACATCATGATGTCTTCAGCCCACGCGGCTTCTGTGCCAACGCGAACCGGCAAATAATCAGCTACTGGAATTTGATAGAACTTCTGTTGTGCAACATCACGCAAAACAGCAGTCAATGTCGTCATCGGGACTAAGTAGCCATAGTTTTCCGATAAAGCATTCGTTAATTTTTCAGCAAAAGCCATTTCTCTTTCATTCAAAAGAGTTTCAACTGCTACGCTCTCGCCTTTTGAATTTAAAATCTTATCCATATTCAAATCTCCTATGCAATTTTAATTTTAACACGGATTAACTGACCTGCCGCAGTCGCAGCTTCCAAAGCATAACCAATTACAGGGTCAGCCGGGGTATCTCCAGATGCTGCTGCCGCCGCCTTGATGGTAATATTACTAAAACTATCCATAGCAACATTAGCACCAGCGTTAATTGCGCCAGAAGCTTCCATATACATAACGTTTGTATCAGGCGATACTTGGCACGGAGTTCCAGCAACATAAGCAGAACGGATAACATTCCATTCCAAGAAACCAACAATTTTATCTTCCGCGGTGGCAGGTGCAAAATGCGGTAATTTTGCAGAAGTGGCAACAATCTTCATCGGAGTTCCCGGAACAACATTACCTTCAACCGATGCGTCAATCATACCAGAAAAAGATTCTGTATTTGCCGGTAAAACCTTACGACCTTTAATTTCTTCAGTCGGTGCAAATACGTTCATCTGAAAACTTAATTTATTTTCCATTACATTATCTCCCTATTTAGAACCATAACGAGCGCGACCAAGAGCCAAGCCAGAAGCCATAGTAGCAACCGTCTTGCTTTTATCGCTTGAACTTTTTGCATTATGCAGAAAATCGAAAAATTTGGAATTTTCTTTTTTTTCTTCCTTTTTTTCTTCATCTTCTCCATTATTACATTTGTTTTCTTTGGAATCTTCGTCAGACTCATTATCCTTTTTATCTTCGGATTCTTCGTCTTTCTTTTCTTCCTCATCTTTCTTGTCTTCTTCTTCATCGTCAGCATTGTGTTTTGCTTCGTCTTTAGAATAGCCAAGTTTTTCAGCCAAGCCGATAATAGTCCGAACTTTCTCGTCTAAGCCTCCTTCGAAATCGCTTTCACCCTTTGCAGAAATGGCGGCAATTTCACGAATTAACTGACGATGGTCTTCATCTTCAGCATTCTTTTTATCTTCTGCGTTTTTCTCGTCTAATGCGTTCTTTACTGTGTCTTTTACAATCTCAGATAAAGAATTTTTCAGAGAATCCAGAAGTTCCTTTTTATCTTCTTCAGAAAGCATTTCATTCTCCTTAGAATTTTTAAGTTTATCCAATTCTGTTTTACGACCCTCGTTGAACTCCTTAAAGTCCTCTGGTGTCATAATAACAGCCTCCTCATACCGAGGATTATCAACAATGGCTAGGTGTTCATATACCCCGCTCTTGACTTCTTTATCGTAGTCAATATCGTGATACACACCGCCAGAGCCAAGCTCGGTTGGGAGATATGCGTTAGACACAGCCCAACCTTTTTCAATGTAGCCCTGAGCTTCATCATCTGCTATGATTTCAGCCCACCAAGCCCCATCAAACTCATTATAAAAACTTTTCACTACATATCCAACAGCTTCCTCTTTCATTTTATCTGTGTCTACTTCGTCGACGTGTCGGATATAAATTGGTTTGCCCTCAAAAGACGAGTTCATCTTATGCAAAGCTTCATTCGTAACAAGATATAATTTATCCCTACCATTCTCAAGGTAATGGACTAATCCCTCTTTTATGTGACGGGCAAAATATCTTCTCGGAAAGTTTTTACTATTTTCTATCATTTTAAAACCTCTAGTTGTATAATAACACGCATACACCAAATGTCAAATGAGTTGACAGCACGGTTTTTACGTGCTATGTTTCTATTGGTTAGACATTGATAACTCCGCCACCTCTTTCCCCTTTCGAGGTGGTTTTTTATTTTCCTACAGCCACATAACGAACTGTTCTCTTGCCCTTATAAGGATATGTTTCTTCTGGCAGAGGCTTTTGCTCTCTATCCGGTCTTACAAACTTATTTGATGTTACGTCTACTTCTTTTACTTTACCTGTTTCATCAGGTTTTGCACTCTTTTCAGGCTTATTTGCGTAGTTCTTACCTCTAAAAAACCCTAAAAATCCACCTTTTTCTTTTTGAGGTTGCTCTCCCTCTGATTCTGAAAACTCTACCATTCCCATTTGAGAAGCCATTTCTATATCTTTTTGGGTATACGTTACAGGCAACAGATTATCATTATTACAACCAATCATAAACTGTTCTGGGGTTGCCAATCCATTTGCCACAGCCTCAATCAAGCGATTAAACTTGCTATTCTTCATATTTTCTTCTTGCTCGGCAGACAATATCCTCAATGACTTAAATTCGATACTCATATCGTCAGGAATAAATCCAAACAACTTCTGGCAAATTACGCCCAATACGGTTATCACAACAGGCTTTGCTTTTGCCCTTACTTCAGATTCAATCATTGAGTTATAGTTCTCAATATCATCTTCACCACTATTGAAACCTGCCGCACTTACGCCAAACAATTTTGTTAAAGGCATCTTCAAATCAGCCGCTACACCTTGACGTATCTGATTAAGAATTTCACTTAAACCACTGAAAGATAACTGTTTTTGCTCATATTTATCGTTTGTATCCAACACAAGAGCGTTCAAGTATGATTTTAATGTATTTGCCGTTTGAACACGTCTTTCCGCCGTCTTTGTCCCTTGTGCGGTAAGCATAGCTGTATTAAATCCGTTCAACTGGTAGACATCAATCTTTGCTTCATCAAGCAATTCAAAAATAAGGTCTTGGTTTTTAAGATATGAGTTAATACTTCTTACAACACGTTCAAGCTCACTCATACCCCACCCTCTTAACCGATTTCTAATGAACGAAGGAGCTTTCTTACCCATAATCGGCAATACTCTTGAACGGTCTAATCTCATTCCATAGTAGTTGAAATACTTTGTCTTATCCATATTTTCCCACGGATTCCACATCGGAATATCCGTATACAATTCCCACATATCAGCCGCAATAAACTCTAACGGAGAATCTTTATCTATCTTATTATACTCAATAGGTGTGTCAGGCTTTTGGTCGGTGTTAATCAAAATACCTCCACCGCCATACAATCTCGACCAGTTAAACGCTTCCATAATGACTTCGTTTATCTGATTCATCTCTATATAGTAATAAAGCTGTCTTTTTTGAGAATCTGTGAGCTTGTCGGTTTTTATCGTATACCCTGTTCTGAAAGCATCGGCAACAGGCTGGTCTACCAATGTCTGAACAATACCATACTCAGCATAAGCTTCTGACAATATACTTCTGAAGTTGGTAATCAAAGCCCACCGTGTATTGATAAACATTGTATCAATACGAGAGTTTTGCGGTGCAAAAGGATTATTAAACGGCAAACCCCAACCGCCTATATTCTCTACAAATCCATCCAAACTGTTTGTTTTCTTATTAGGTATTTTTTTCATATCAACCTCAAATAAATATTGAACTTATACCCGTGCTACCAAAAGCAACATCTACGGCATCACACAAGGTGTCGACCTCATCATCATGTTTGTGGCTTAAATCAGCCCTGAAAGCCGCACATTCTGATAGCAACATACTACTTATATCATCTTTTTCTCCGTTTGGCAAATAGACCCAACCATTTGCTAAATACGGTGCTGTTGTCATTACTCTTGAAAACTTATCTGCCGCAACCCACATACCTTGGTCGTTTTTATATCTTGCTCTTGTTATCGGTATAATAGGTATTGGGTCGGTTTTCTTAATTTCTTGTATTACACCTATACCAGATGATTTATCCTCAATATAGAAGCCATACGGCGGTAATTTGAATTTACTCCATTTCTGCCAACAGAGTTTGACTTGCTGTCTTAGCTCATCAGCTTCCCATTTGCCTCTTACCATATCTAACAAATGCAATCTATTGTCAAAGGTTTTACCCCAAAAGCTGAAAACACTAAAATCGTTTGCTTCCCCTTTCTTTTGTGCGGTATCAGATGTAACAAAAGTAAATTGATAGTCATAATTCTCTTTTTGGTTGTAATATCTAAACCATTCGGTCTTTATGACACTGCCACCTACAACTATCGGCTCTTGCTGATACTGTCCATAATACACAAACGGATTGACTTTCTTTAACTTCATCAACTCTGCCGCAGGATACTTTTCTTCCCAAAGCGCTTCACCTGTGTCCTCGTTTAGTCCCTGAAGCTTAATTATGTCCCAATCTTCAGCTTCATTCTCTAACAAGTATCCCGTCAAGTCCTCTAAGGCTAATCTCTGCATGATTACAATTATCGGCGTTCTTGCTTGGTTATTAAGACGGCTCTTTAATGTGTTATTATAGTAATCTATCGTGTTTTGTAATTCCGCCTGACTCTTTACCGAACTCGCTTTGTTCGGGTCATCAATAATCATACAGCCACCAAAGTCATTACCACTTACTCCGGCACCAAAACCAGTAATTGAACCACCCATTGAAGCCGCACGGAAACCACCACCTATGGTTGTAGCCCAGTAATCAGCACCACTTTTAGCTTTGTTTAACTTAATTCCCGTCAGTGTCTTAAAGGCGTCACTCTCAACCATAGCTCTAATATCCTTTGAGAATGAACTCGTTAAGTCATCACTATATGATGTATATATACAGTTAGAATGTGGATTTAACATATAGCACCACCCACCAAACATCTGACAGATAGCCGATTTTCCCATTCTCGGCGGCAGATTTATTATTAAATTCTTCTTTTCAGCCCTACCAAAGGCTATGTCTTCTAATTTCTTGATGATTAAATTGTGAAATGGTCGAAATATAAACTGCTGTCTATACATATACCAGAAAAAAAACGCAATAAAGTTCTTTAAACTGGCACTTAATGCCAATCTCCCCTCTACAGGATTATCCAAAAACTGCTTGACTATCTCATCATTCATATAATGATACCCCTTATCTCAAATATATTATATTTTTTGAAACTGTCAACAAATTTCTCTGAGGAAGGCGTATACCCTTGACAAACTCTCCTACTGTGCTATAATGTCCCTGTTCAAATGATTGAACACACTTACTTACTAACTTACTTAAGGAGATACAAAATGTATGCAAAAATTCAAAAGGGTAATTCCCAATCTTATATGTTAATCCATTCCGATGCACAAATCACAATAAATCCAAGAGTAGCCGTCTTTGATGAACTCTGGGACTATATGTGCCAACAACAAGCATCATCCGGCAAATGCGGTGATGATAATAATAGTGCAGAACAATCAGCATTCGTCTTACAAAAACTCGGCGTGGAAGCCGGACAACCGTTCCTTATCCTCTATGAAACAGGTAGAACTTTTTGGTATGGATTGCCAGAAAGACCAGAATTTAAGGGAATTGATTTATCTATTGCCCACGTCAACGTAGACGGTGTTTCCTACATTACAGAAGGTAACATATATATCCTTAACGATAACGGACAGACTATCCAAAAAGTATAATACCACGCTTTCTCCAAAAGTGTAGCCGATGCTCTATAGTGTCGGCTTTTTTGTTCTTGACAATCTAATTTCCCTGTGATACCCTTATATCGTATTAAAAATTTTTTCATTGGTTCTTTAAGTCCTTTCTAGCCCTCTGCCCGTTCCTGCAGAGGGTTTTATTTTATCCAACCTAATACAGTCCCTTTTATTCAGGAAGGCGGGTATGCTATGATTAGTGAGGATATGTTATAATGATTTTAGTCATTTTTTGGAATTTTTGATAAGTGAGTTTATTTGATTGTTATAAGCATGCTTTTTTCAAGTTTTCCTATATTGTCGGGGTAGTAAATAAAAAGCCGCCCTTTTGGCGGTCTTATAGTGATTTAAGCTGTAAATAAGTAAAGCAGATACTTAATAAAATTGTAATACTGCGAGTCTTTGGGCTTTTCGCTTTGCAATAAGTTGTATACTGTGCGCGGGGTTATGCCTAAAAACTTTGCAAAGTCTGAAACCTTGCGCCGGTGCTGTAGTGCTTTTAATATATCGCTGTTTTTCATTTTTTAACCTTTCGTGAAAGTTTTTTCATATATACAAGCGATAAAGTATGAAATTTTTTTCACGATGTCAAGGGCTTTTTTAGTCGTTTTTGTTATCCTCTACGCGTGCGGGCGCGCTTTCTATGTATTCACAGTCAATTATATTGGCATTTAATAGGCTGTTGAGCTGTTTTATTTTATCGGCGTTTATGCTTTCGGTTAAGTCCGCTTTTACTATTTGTGCGTCAAGTTGAATCTTGTCACCGTATGCAAGCGGGGCGAGCTTTCCGGCTAAATATTTGTAATCGTTGGCTAGTGTTGAATATGTGCTTGAGTCAATTTTATTCGCGCGTAAATCTTTTTCTAAGCTCTCACGGCGTTCTAAATACCATTCAGCCAATAAAATCCGTGAATTATAATATTTATTTTTTAGTGTTTCGTTTCCTTGTTCATCGAGGAAGTTTAGAAATTGTTTTGGCTTTATGCTTTCTTGTGTGCAGGCTTGAATCATTGTTAAGCCGTCATTTATTAGGTCAATTATTTTTTCGGCTTTCTCGGTTGTGAGTGTAAGAGGGCTTTTATTTAGCTTGGCAATAGATAGATATTTGCTCGGTATGTTCTGGGGCTGATGCTGTATTTTGTTTTGTCCTTGGGCTTTGTCCCCGTATTTTTTAAGGCGTCCGAGTCTTCTCTGCTCTGCAACGGTGGCAAATCCTGAGTCTTTTTTCTTCTGAAGTTCGGCAAATGCTTTTATATTTTCCGGATTCGTTATAATTGCGCGCCCCGTGTCGATTACTTCAGGAGATTCGCTCGATTCCGCCGATTCGGTCTTCTTTTTTGCCTTTTCAAAGTCAATAACGCCCATTTTCAACCCCTTAATGCAATTTTAACAGAATACAACCGAAAAAACAACATTTTTTTTGCGTTTTTTGTGCTTTTTTTGCATTTTAGGTATTGACATTTTTATAATTATATGATATAAATATAATATAAAGAATAAAAAGAAACCAAATGAAACATTTTAATTTTATGAAAGGACTCAAACAATGATTACATTAAACAAAATACTTCCTCTTAATGTGTGGAATGAAAAAAAGCATTTAACTAAAATCGAGTTAGATGCCGAAAAAAAGAATTTTAACGTTAATTTCAGAAAAGACTCCGGACTTTATAAGGGCTACAAAGCAATAGATTTAAGAACAGGGGAGGAAATTCTTGATATTCGTTTCTATTGCCCGACTGGTCGCGCCAATTATTGTGCTATGTGGATTTATTCTGACATGTTTTCAAGTCGAGGGACAGGACGCGCTTGCGGTTATGGTTACAACCGCGAATCCGCTGCCTTTAATGAGGCAATTTGCAATTGTGGGATTCAAGGTTTTCCTTGCTTTTCCGGCTCGGGCTGTAATGACTGGGCAATTAAAATCTTGCTTAAAATTTTAGGCGTTAAAAAATATAAAATTGTAGAATTTTACGCATAAAAAAGGAATATTAACACGGGCGGACTCTTCCGCCCTTTTGGAGGGCTTAAAAATGAAAAGAATATTTAACTTGTTGAAGTTTACATATAAAACAACCGCTTTTTTGCTCGGCTTGGTTTTATATACGATTCTTGCGTTTTTGGCTCTTGGTAAATTAACAAAATAAAAAGGGGGGTTTATGAAAGTATTTAATTTTATATTGTTTTTTGTTGGCTTGGCTATGCTCTGCGCTTTGTATTTGTATTTTTTGGAGGCTTGGCGGCTTGGCTGTGCTGTTTTATGGTTTGTTATTCCGGCTTATATCTGCGCCGGCTTGGCTATAATGGAGGTTAAATAAATGTTTATATATCGTTACAAAATAAAATTTGATTGCATGGGCTATTTAGGGAGTCGGCATGTTGGAGAAATAACCGTTGACTCGACCTCTGAACAAAAAGCAATTGAAAAGGCGCAAAAAACAATTGAATTAGAGAATTTGATTTTTTGCAAAAAGGCAGATTTTCAAGTTATTAGTAAAGAGGGTATTTTATAAAAAGCCGAAACGGTCGGAAAAAATAAAGATTTTCCGGCTGTCGGCGGAAGGATGGCAACCCCCGCCCCGATGATGGCAAGCTATAACGAAAGGACTCAAAAATGACATACAAATTGAAAACATGGACTCTTGAATATTCGGGACTCGGTTTTATGGGTTCAGAAATACGCGGGACTCTTTCGGTCGATGCCTCTACAATTCAGCAGGCGAGAACGAAAGCGACTCAACAATTAACAATTTATTTACGGCTTTTTTCGCTTGGTGATAAAATCAGATTTAAAACCATATCAAAAAAAGATGTTCAGTTATAAGAAAGGACTCAAGAAATGATTAACTATCTTGACGCATTTTTAAACATTCAGAAGGTCAAAAGAGATTTAAAAACAATGACTTTTGAAGACGCAAAAGAGCTAATTTTCGGCTATAATGAAACCGCCGACTCTTTTGAGTTCAACCGCGGCAATGTTTGCGGCTCCGTCTATAATGAAAACAACAAACCAGTTTTAAAGGGTGAGTCTTGTTTTTCTGTTTACGATAGCGAACACACAAAAAACGGAATCGCTTTCCACGGAACAGAGTCGGAAATATACCAAAAAAGTAGAGAAATTTTAATTTCTGAGTTGCGCAAATATATTTTGGCTGATTATCACCCTACAAACGCAAAAGAATTTGAAATTTTAGGGCGCGCCTTGTGTGGCTGTAATGGTATAACAATACTTGATGACGGCGGGATTATGAACGGTTACGGATATGCACGCGGTCGGAAGTATTCAAACGCAGATTGGCGAGCAAATGAACTTATAGACGATGCAATTAAAAACATAAAAAAATAGAGAATTTACGGAGGTTAAAATGGGAACAAGAAATTTAACAGTTATCATAAAAGATAATGAAATAAAAATAGCTCAATATGGACAATGGGACGGCTATTTTAACGGACAAGGCGAAAACTTCGTGAAGTTGGTTCGGGAATACCTGCAAAATGAATACAGGCTGGAACAGTTTAAGGAAAATATCGACCTTTTAAAACAAGTTGACGATAAAACCTATGACGAACTTTTGGAAATGTCTGAAAAAATAGAGAGTTTAAAAGAATTTTCAATTCCTTTCAGCGTTTTATTGCCTCAGTTTTCACGGGATACCGGCACAGATATTTTAAGGATTATTGCTGAACTTCCGACAAGCTGTTTTCGCGGCAAGTATTACCCTATTCATATTTGCGATGATGCTAGTTGGTGCGAATTTATCTATGCAATAAACCTCGATACTAATGAGGTCTATATGTTGACGGATTGGGATTTTGACACGTCATATAAACAGCAAACTTGCGATATTATAGAAAAGAAATATCCGGGATTCGATTGCTGGTATAAAGAAAAAATAGAGAATTTACCAGACGCGGACACAATAAGACGATATAATGGAACAATAGGGATGGAAAATGGTTAGCACATACGCACAGAAAAAGGCGAGCAAAGCCTACATTGACAAGCTGAAGTCGAAAGGAATTAGTCAACACGGCATTTATTGCTCTGACCTGCAGTGGCTGATTTTGAAGGAGTTAATCAAAGCAGTCAAACAACTAGATTTGGACGCCCTGAAGACGATTGAAATTGATGATGACGGCAAATTTATCAGGTTTATATATGAAAATGAGCAAGAAACACGAGTCGTTTCATCGAATCAGGATGGAGATGATAAAGGGTAGCCAAAAACAAAACAACGCTCTAAATGGGCAAAAAATAGGGAGTTTTTAATATGAATAAAAAACCGTGGGAAATGGTGGAGATTTTGGAACAGGTTGCACAAAAAAATCACTTGTTTGTGACTGGAATTATTAAAGTAATTGTCTATGCACTTGAAGATGTATTAAGTCTTAATGACTTCAACACATTAAAGGAACGCTTAAGGGAAGAAATAAAAAATGGTGCCGATAACAAGGACTCATAAGCATCGACACCAAAATATGAAATATTCATTTATTGTATATCACTTATTTTGTGGTTTGTCAATATCTGAATATTGGGGGTGGGGTTTGTTTTGATAAAATTCTTTGAGGCGCATATTAACCTCATATCGGACAAGCTCTTGGAAGTCTTCCCAGTCCTCACCGGCGACTCTTCCTAATTCCTTTTCCACTTTTTTGTGGAGTTCGGACGGGTCAACGGGAAAGAATGAAAGCTGTTCAACCATGCGCACCTCTCAAATAGAGAATATAAAAAAAATAAAGAGTTTTCAATAAAAAAATAGAAAGGATATAACGATGGATAAAAAAATTCTTAAGAAATACACCGATAGGTTGTTTGATGACTTCAGGGAAACACATGATTGCTCAGGGGAATACCGCTCATCTGTAACTAACTCAGTGTTAGCATTTGGGGATTGGGTAGCTAATGCAGACTTGGTTGAAATCTGCGAAGTGATACCGGAAATTGAGGACAAGGAAGTCGTTGACGAATTGAAAAGATATGTTAGCGAACAGGTTGATTTATATTTATTAAGGAACGCACCAAGATGGTAAAATGTATTATATGTGGCAAAGAGCTGAAAGGTAATCAGACAAAGTATTGCAGTTCTAACTGTGCCTATAAGGCATTCAAAAGAAATTTAACAACACCGTATATTAACCAAGATAAAAAAATAGAGGATTTATACAGAAAGTTTAAAGAAGTGTTTTGGATAGACAAGTTTAACCATATTACCAATGTTACAGGGTGGAAGCTCAGAGTGTTCTCTTATATATCAGTTAGGATAATGGGCTATTCAGTAATCGGGACGGCACGAGTAACAGGTAAACACCACGCAACAATTATTCATCATTTGAAAGGAGTAACACCACAAGAAATTCAAATTGCATACACATATTTAGAAACAAAAACATTTAACAACATATTTAACTACAAACTTTAGAAAGGAAAAAACAATGTCATTTTTTACAAGAAAAAGAAAATATAACGATAGAAAATTCTTCTTTACCGAGGAACTTATTAAGAACCTTAAGGTAGATGAAGACAGAAGACAAGTTAGCTTTACCGACGCTGGTTGTAAGTGTCTTCAAGTTCTTGTTTCTGAAACAGATACCTCTTATGCTTTTGTGAACGGTAAAATATCCAAGATTATTGGTAATGTGTATAATGTATCACTTAAGGAAGCTAGAGCTATTGTGAATAATATCCGTGATAACTACGATGAGTTCAGCAAAAATATACCACCGAGATGCTGTAGCTTAAGCGTAGACTTCAAGAAAAATGGATTCTATCCACGCAAAAAGATAGAAGAAGCTAACGGAACAGAAACGATTCTCTCAGATGAAAACGCTAGTCTTAAGGAAAAAATAAAGGAATTGGAAGCAGAAATAGAGAGTTTGAGGGACATCAATATCAGACTAGGCTCTCGGTTGCAGACAATCAGAAAGTTAGCTTGTTATGATGAAGCTGATGTTGAGATTGATGATTAGTATGTTACAATGGCTAGGTGCTTTTATCCTAGCCATTCTCTCCCTTATTTTTATCATAGGATTAACCCAATGATATATTGCTGTAATTGCTGTAGGGAATCCGAAGTGGAATTAGTTGACGGCAGTGTCATATATCCAAATAGACCTGACCTTTATCATCTGAAATTCTATAGATGTTTAGAGTGTGGCGGATATGTTGGTTGTCACAAGGGTTCCATTAGACCTCTTGGGGTTATCCCATCTGCGGAAATAAGAAATGCACGCAATCATATACACGCTTTGTTAGACCCCCTATGGAGAGCAAAGAAATGGGGTAAGGGCAGAGGTTGGTGGTATCGCTCTATTGCTAACAAATTGGGAATAGAAGAATACCATACAGGTTGGACACGTTCTATTGAGGAATGCCGAGATGTATGGCGAGCAATCAAAGAACTTATCCGAGAGTTAGAAAATAAGAGTTGACAAGAAAAATAGATAATTTATGATAGTGGGTGCGTATGGAAGACGCATCTAAACAACGGAGGAATAAATGGAAGAAGAAATCACTGAATTGTTTTCCAAGCATTTTAACAGAGTAAAAAAGGATTTATCCCAAATAACTGGGGTAACCCCATTGATGTTAATGGTTGTTTCTACAGCGTTTAGAAACTTAGAAGATGACGTTAAAGATGTTTTGGAGAAAAACAATGGATTGGACGAAAATTCCTACAACGATAATATCTAAAAGATATTCAGATTATGAAATTTTAAGCATTGTTAAGTTTCAGCTTGTTTGGGCTATGAATGAGGAACAGCCAGATAAAACCACTGCTCTCAGATATATGACGCCTAAGCAGTATGAAACGGCTATGACATACCTCGACAGCATAGCGGCAACTGTTTGTGACGAGGTGTCATTAGTAACAAGAAAGCGTAGTGCCGAAAAAATAAGATATAATAAAAACAAAGCTTTACCAAAAATTCTGCCGACAGACTGTAAACAGACTGATGACAGTCTGCAAGAGCAGATAAGAGAAGATAATATAAAAGAAAAAAAAGAAATATATAAAGAAAAGTTTGAAGAATGGTGGTCTTATTATCCTAAACAGAGAGCTGGAAGCAAGAAGAAGGCTTATCAGAAATTCAAGCAAGCTATTGCAGAGTATAAAATCACACCTGAGTTTCTTCTTGAAAAGGTAAAAGAATATGCAAACTCTGTTGAGGTTAGTAAAGGTTTTGCCTGCGGTGCAGATGTGTATTTTAACAAATGCAAATATAATAATATATACAATACCGCCGAGAGTTCGGACTGGGATTACTTAGAACAATCACTGAAAGGGAGAGAATAATGGATTACAGAGAATTTATGACTAAACTGGGGGAAATATATACCCTCAAAAAAGGGGTTATTGATATATACAACGAAGCTTTTAAGGGTAAAACTGAGTTTGGCGAATACTGGAATAAGTTTACGAGAGAGTATACGTCATTAACCACACCGCCTATGCCAAGCTTTTGGTTAAAAGAAGAATCTCAACCAACGCCTGAAATAAGTAAACAGCGTGAGAGTATGTATGAATTAACTCAAAGAACAAAGCAACTTCTTGAAGAAAAAGTAAAACAAAAGTGGGGTGTATGATGGATATGTATGAAGAAATAATCGATTCGATTTGCCAAGCATACGGCATAAAAAAAATGCACTTACTCTCCAAGCGTAGAGATAAGAAATTGGTATATGTTAAAAAGCTTACTTACGTTACGTTGCGTAATTTAGGTTTATCTTTACCAAAGATAGGAAAGCTTCTTAATAAAGACCATACGACAATACTGCATGGAATAAGGACTTTCAAATAAATTAACATTATTATAAAAAAAGTTATTGACAATAAAAATTTTTGTGTTATATTGAATTTGTATTTAGGCGAATGATACGTTTACATAGCTTAGGGAGCCGTTGGTGGAGGTGCGAATCCTTCTCTCCCGAACACCGGGAGATAGCTTAAGAGTAGAGCAACGAATATATAACGTTCATAAGATACCAAATACAATAGCAGTTCGGCGAGTATATCGTTTACATAGCTAAAGTGGATAAAGCAATCAACTGATAATTGATGTATGTAGGTTCGATTCCTACTGTTCAAACAACGATAACGTTTTCCAACTGCACTTAATGGGGTTATAGTATAAGTGGCTATTACTTGCGGCTTTTAACCGTAAAATCAAGGTTCAAGTCCTTGTGACCTCACCAATACCGATAAGCGAGTAAGTCGTTTACATAGGCATTTAGTGATAACGATTACAACTTTCTATCGGTTAGTTTTGTGGGTAGGCGAGCAATTCGTTTACATCGGCTTTTAACCGCGTGGTCGTGGGTTCGAATCCCACCTCTGTCCACATAGACGGATGGAGTAGCTCAGTGGTAGAGCACGTAATTACAACGAATACAATATACCACCCACTTAGGTTTCTACGAGGAACGGCGAGAATAAGGAATACATAGGAATGCTAATCTTACACGACTCCTTATCAATTTACCTTCCTCTTTAGTGAAAGGACAAGAAAATGAAAACGAATAAGAAAGAAGTCTTACGGACTTTTGAAGGTGGAGTAGCTTCTAAAATTACTCCGATTGAAGAATTAAAGCGGACTACTATGGCTTGCTTACTCTGGGAAGATAACTTCTATGAAGACGGCGAATCGGTAGCAGAGCGAATCGAAAAGTTAATTAACAAATGTAATAACGATGAAGTAATCGAACTGATACGAAAAGTAAAGTTCGATATGAAAATACGTCACTGCCCGTTGTATATGACTGTGTGCCTCTTGAAAAAGGGTTGCAAAGGTTTATCGGGACTGGTTGCGGATGTTATTACTCGACCGGACGATATGGGTGAAATGTTATCCTTATTCGGTTCGATTAAGAAGATACCGAATCAGCTTAAAAAGGGTATTGCAAAAGCATTTACGAAGTTCTCTGAATATCAGTTAGCTAAGTGGAATCGTGACGGTAAGTATAAGTTGGTAGATATTGCGAACTTAACCCACCCGATGTCGAATACTGCTATCTCTAAACTTATTAAGGGAGAGTTAGCGACTCCGAATACGTGGGAAGTCAAAATCTCTGCTTGTGGTAACGATAAGGAGAAAAAGAAACAAGCTTGGGAAGCTCTTATTAAAGAGAATGACTTGCTTGATATGGCATTCTTAAAGAACTTGCGTGGTATTAAAGAAGCAGGTGTATCTGATGAGTTAATTAAACAGCGAATTGAGAAGATTGATTCTCATAAGTTATTGCCGATAGACTTTGTTCGTTGCGGTGATAACAACGTAGAATATGAATCTCAAATTGAAAAGAAGTTTTTATCTCATTTTGAGAAACCTACATTCTTTGGTAAAACAGCGTTCTTAATAGATGTTTCTGGCTCTATGGACGGTAAGAATTTAGACTATGCGTCTGCTCTTGCTATGATTGGTCGAGAGATGTTTGAAGATGTTGATATTTATACATTTTCAAATGAGGTTGTTCAAGTTCCGGCGCGTCACGGTTGGGGATTAAAGGACGCAATTAACCGTTCTCAACCCCACTTTGGAACGTATATGTGGAAAGCAATAAATCTGTTGAATAAAAACGGTTACTATAAGCGACTGATTGTTATAACAGATGAACAAACATTCGGTGGACAACCTGTTTCAGGAACCGTGTTTGGTAAAGCCTATATCATAAATATAGCTACATATCAAAATGGTGTAGGTTATAATAATGGATACATTCACATCAACGGTTTCTCTGACGGCGTATTTGATTATATGGCAGAGATAGAGAAGTTCTAGTCCTCGGCGTTTCTTTATGCCTTTCTTCGTTAAAAGTAAAGGCAATTTTATGAAAGGACTCAAAAATGGAAACACAAGATTTAATAATATTAAGACACTTAAAACAACACCGACACATCACAAGTTGGGAAGCTATCACTAAGTATCACATCACAAGATTAAGCGCAAAGATATATAACCTGCGTCAGTTGGGATATAACATAACAAGTGTATATGAGCGCAACGATGAAACAGGCGCTAACTACGTTAGATATTTTCTTATTCGTGAAAAAAACTGGTCTGAAGAAGACCTATTAAGTATGGATAAAGAACATTTTACAGGATTATATGACATCTCTGATGAAGAATATGAAATGTTGCATAAAGAAATTCAGGAGATGTAGATGAAGATAGATAATACATCTAAACTGGCAGATTTGTGTAATTTTAATCCCACAAAGTCATATTATAAGTTTGTATGTTTAATCAGATGGAAAGACTTTAAGTTTTTCCCTGAAGATATGGTGCTGAAAGCTAAAGAAAAACAAGAGATACTTGTAAAACAATGGTTGGTAGATAGACAAGAAATGCTTGATGAGATAATGCCAGATATGATAAGACTTACAGAATTAGTTAAAGGTCGGCTGTATATGTGTGTAGACCGTAAATCCACGCTCAAGACCATAGTTCAAATGCGAAAACAATGTGATGATTACATTGAGCCATTTATTTACTCTGATAATGCGTCTTGTTCAGTAAGAGCCATAAATAAAATACCGGCATCAGCATCTTCTCTTGCCGAATCCTCTGATAAAGAAGAAAAACGTTGGCTTTTTGATGTGGATAATCCTTATGATTTGTTCTTAATGCAGAGATTAGATGTCGCTTTGGAAAATGATATTTTAGCAAAATTACCGACCCCGAACGGGTATCACTACATTACAAAGAAAAACTTTGACGCTCATAAAATTGTTAATGAATTACGCGACATCTATAATCAACGAGGAGTCGAGTTCCCTCTTGACTTGAAGGATAACGCAATGACTTTGATATATTGGGTAATGTAAGGAGATGTAAAATGCAGGTATTTGTGGTAACAAGAAAGAAGTGCGAATTTAATGAGTGTGGGAGATACGGCGGATACTACTGCTATTTGTTGGGTTTTGCACGCTATCGTAATTGCCGACCTGAAGGATATGTATTTTGGACAGGTTGGGAAGCTTTAAACTTTATGTTATCTAACGGAAAGGCTTGGTTGAAATGAGGAATTGGATATATAAATATTTACCAATTATAACGACACGGAGTAAGAGAGATGACTTCGTGTTCAAATATGTTAAAGACGCAGAATATAATCTACATCGCAGGTATGAACAGTTTATAAGATTTAAGGATAAGTCAACTTGGGCGGCAATAAATCCTGTTTTGCACGAATTAGAATCGCTCAGAGCTGATACTTGGAATCAAGATAAGATTACCAAGATACAAAACTGGCTTAGAGATAACTTTGAGGTAAAAGATGATAACTCAAGATACAATCCTTAATTCCGATATAATGGAAGTATTGCCACAGATACCTGACGGAACGTTTGACTGTGTTTTGAGTGACCCACCATACCAGTTTGAAGCACACGGTAGGGGAATGTTTCACGAAACGAGAACGTTATACAAGGAAATGGCTCAATGGACTAATATGGAGAACGATTGGTATAATGATGGTATTCTAAAAGAGTATGCAAGAATCTGTAAGTTTCCGAACATTTTTCTTTTTGGTGGTAAGAGAGATGTTTACAAAATGTTGAAATTCGCCGTAGACAATAAACTTGAATACTGGATTATTCCCGTTTGCAAGAAAGCGCCTTCCCCTTTTACAAATAATACTTGGCTTTCAAGTGAATTTGCGGTTCATATCGTAGATAGGAAACTAGATTACTCTAGGGAATATAATATGAAAATACCATACTTCATTGTGGGCGGTCAGAAAACGACAGGACACCCTAACGAGAAAGACCTACCAATGATGAAGCGTATCGTGGCTAATATAACCAGAGAAAGCGATTTTGTGTTTGACGGGTTTATGGGTAGCGGAACAACCGCACTTGCTTGTCAGAACCTTAAAAGACACTTCTTTGGTTGTGAGATTAACAAAGATTATTACGAGAAAGCATTAAAGCGACTCGATGATGAAAGCAGACAAGGAGAATTGTTTTGATTAACATAGAGGATATAACTAATAAGATTATCTGTGCTGATTGTATGGATATTCTGAAGCAGTTGCCGGATAAGTCGGTTGATTTAGTGCTTACTGACCCGCCGTATGAACAAGAAATGCACGGCGGATATAAGCATGGCTTAGCTCAAAGTTATCAAAACGTAAAAAATAACACAGAGTTTATGAACTATGGATACGATTACGAATCTGTTCTCCCTGAACTTATAAGGGTTTGCAAAATTCCAAACATTATTATTTTTTGTAGCAACGCACAAATCACAAAAACTATGAGCTTTTTTGAGGATAAAGGATTAACTGCAACTCTTTTGATATGGCAGAAAACAAACCCTGCACCACTGGGTAACGGGAAGTATTTATCAGACGTAGAGTATGTTGTATATGTTCGAGGTAAAAATTCCACATTCAATGATGTGCCATTAAAAATGAAATATAAGATAAAAAGCTATCCCTTTGTTGCCAACAAAGAACACCCTGCTCAAAAGCCCGTTGGATTGATTAACGAATATTTGAAGACACATAGCAACGAAAATGACTTAATTCTTGATTGCTTTTCCGGTAGCGGCACAACAGCTATTGCTTGCCATCGGCTTAACCGGAGGTTTATCTGTATTGAAAAGAATAGGGAATACTGGGAAGCAAGCGTAAAGCGGTTAGAAGACGAACAAAGACAATATAAACTGTTTTAAGGAGAAAAAATGACTGAAGTAGAAAAGCTAAAAGCACAACTTGAAATAGCGGTAGAAGTCCTTAAATACTATGGCAACAAACGTAAATGCCAGAAAGCTCTCGAGAAAATAAAAGAGTTGGATAAAAGTTCTAAAAAAGTTATTGACAATAAGAAAAATGGGAGTATTATAGAAGATGATTAAAAGATTATGGAATATGATTAGGTATGGCTTATTTCCCACCAAAGAAGAAAGAATGTTTGGTGATTGGTATAAGAGCTTAAGGGAAAGCGCCGTTGAATGGAACGTTACTACTCTTACTGAGAACACCTTAATTATGCAGATAAGGAAAGTGCTTGAGGAGATAGAGGAAGTTCTTGAAGCGGTTGAAACGAATCCAGAAAATAAGGTAAAGGAACTTGCCGATGTTATTATATCTATATGGGGTTTGAGTGCATTTGACCCTAAACTTGCTAACATCGCTGAGCAAGCTTTTGTTTGTCTGAATGACAAAGGATTAAAAGCCATACTGACCGCCGCGAATGAAAAGATAACAGAATTATACAAGAGGGAATATGAAATAGTAGATGGTGTTTACCGTCATAAAGAAAAACAAACAACAATTAACTGAAAGGACTCAGAAATGACACAAAGAATATTTGATATAGAAAACGAAAAAGATATGGCAGATTTATGGGATATATTGCCAGATAGAGTTTTAAAAATCCACACAAGCGAAGAACATATTTATTATAGTGACGGTGATGAAACACAATATTTTGATGTTTCTGACTTAATTGCTATTAACTGGCATAATAAAACAGAAATCACACGCCCGATGCCAGAAGCAACAGAAGCTGATGTTGGCAAGCTATGTAAGTTTTGGAACAATGACGGAACAATATCTTACGGGGTGCTTTCAGATTTAATTACTAGCGGAATTAATAGTATAAAATATGGATGCTGTTATGGCAAAAGATGGACACACGCAAGACGCCTGACAAAACAAGAGATTGAGGAGTTATGCTGATGAATCCGATAAAACTAGAATTTATAATGCCTGAATTTCATTTTCTTAGACATTTTGGTAAAAGTAAAAAATCTAAAAGAAAAGCAATACGAAAAATACTTTTAATATTTAATGATTTATTTAAGACGGAGAATGAAGAATGATAAGAGTTGGACAGATTTATCAGAGTATAAAACAAAAAGACAAGCAGTTTGTAGTTACTTCTTCTAATAAGTATGATTGGAAAAGTTATGTTATATCAAGTGAAGGAGTAGGAAGTTGTCGTTGGAACTCGGATATAGGAAAAATGGAACTCATCGCCGAGTATCCAACTTGGCAAGAAGCTGTAAACAGTAAAGAATTTAAGGGAGAATGAAGAATGAAGTTTGAAGAAGCACTACAAGCTATGAGAGTTGGTAAAATTGTTTATAATAAACAAGAACCTGATTTTAAATTTGGGATAGACGGTAAGGCTATTTGGTATGAGTGTAAAGGTATGAAATATTATTTTAGAGATGAGATAGGTTTTCATCAACAAGAAATTTTATCTGAAGAATGGGAGTTAAAACAAGATGACTGATTATACAAAAGAGTTTTTTAATGTCCTTTTCAGGTGGCTTGGCTTTGTTGTAATATTTTGTTTAATTTATTGTTTTTTAGCGTTTGCGGCATATTTTGCTGAAGAATTAACACCTATAAATGCACAAAAATTTGAATATTATATACTTGGGTTGGTAACTGCAGAATTTTTTATGAGGATAACAAAAGATGACTAAATCACAAAACACGAAAAGTGAACAGTTGACAGAACAATGGAAAAAAGGCGAACTGCCTTATGCTGAATATTATATAAAACTTGCGGGTGGAGAATATACGAATGATGTTTGGGATGTCGGCGGTTGGCAATCTTTCAATAAGAAAGGCGATGTAGTTGTTGAAGTTCTCGCAAAAGTTCCGCCTTACGAAGTTTATAAAGACCTCATAGACGGTAGAAAATTGCTACGAGAATATATAAAAGATACAACAAACGAAAACTCACGGCTTAAAGAATACGAACGAATTGTTACAAGCTATAATATGAAACCTATTGATTATGATATAGCTTGCGAAACAGTTATAAAGTTGCTTGATGATAACAAACGCTTAAAGCACGATGTCGGCAATTTAGGCTATAAGATTAAAAATCAACGGCACGAGATTGATAACCGATTAAAAGAGATTTGGCGACTCAAAGAACTGCTGAAAGAGTGCAAAGAACCACTTGAAGTATTTGCTGATAAAAAGGATGCTTGCGAGTGGTGTCCTGAAGATTTATTGGCTAAAATAGATGAGGTATTAAAATGAGAGAAAATCCGAATGTAATATGTAACGACTGCGGATTTGGTAAAAAGAACACCGAGCTTGCGGAAACCAACGAAGCCCTAAAAGCCGAGCTGAAACAAGTCTGCGATGTGCTTATTCGCAAATGCCCTGAAATGAGAGAATGGGTTATGCTCAACTGGAAAAACTTATACGAGGTGGAAAAATGAGTAAAGACAGCGATGATTGCGAAGTAATGAATGAATTGTTTGACAGCGGACAAGATAATACCGGATATTACAATCACTGGCGACCTATCGCTTGGTGTAATGATGACGGCACCAAAATCCGTGATATTACCAAAAAAGAACAACTTGAATGGATTAAAAAACAAAAAGGACTGGAAAAATGAAAAAGTATAATCCATTAACGCTTGACCGAGAAAAAGACGAGCCTACATTTCAAACAGAAGTTGCAAAATGGTGGCTTGTAGAGATTTCCGAATCCAAACGGTATCTCTTATACATTGTAGAAAGTCTTAACTCGGTTGACTATGTAATCGTAGACAACACTAACCATAAGTTTGTTTGCGCCACACAATCACTAGAAGACGCTGACATTAAACTTAGAATGTTAGACGTTAATATTTGAATAATGCTAAATGTGTGATATACTAAGCCAAAGGAGAATTGATATGTTAGATATTTTAGCTAGATTAACCGCAATACAACAGTATGCAAAGGATATTCACTATACCGCGAAAGGAGATTCGTTTTATGGAATCCACCTGTTAATGGATAGAGTTGCTGACGGATTAGATGACTTTTCCGATTCGATTAAGGAAACACATTATCTTGGTGGCGGAGAATTACCGCCTCAGAGTAAGGAAATACTTAGAATAGCTGAAGCATATATTCCTGTATTAACCGACACAAAAACTGATTTAACACGTTTAGCAGGACTTATAAGTTCCACACTAGAGATACTTGGTGAAGTTGTTATTGATAATCGTGCAGATAATGCTCTTATGGATAACATCGCTCAAGACCTTAAACTCAAGTTAGGTTTAATTAACCGTCAGGTTGCATAATGGCAAGAGATTGGACACAAGAATACTTTGGAACAGGAAAGTATCATAACAAGAAGATAAAAACAGAAGACGGAACATTCGATTCTAAATACGAATATGAAGAATGGTGCCGTCTTAAACTTCTTGAACGTGGTGGTGTTATCTCAGAACTGCAAAGGCAAGTATCTTTTGACTTGATACCAACGATAAAAACAACATCAGAAACCTTGCGCGGTATTAAATATATTGCCGATTTTGTATATGTAGAAAACGGAATTTTTAAGGTTGTTGATACAAAGGGATTTGAAACCGATGTATATAAGCTGAAAAAAAGATTGTTTATCTATCGGTATATAAATAATGGTAGTATGTTCATAGAACGTAAAAAAGGTAAAAAAGATAAAATATATCAAAAAAGTTATTGACAATAATTTTTATTATGCTATTTTATAGGTAATGGGAGTGTAGCTGAAGTGGTTTTAGCAGTCGGCTGTTAACCGATGTATGTGAGTTCAAGTCTTACCTCTCCCGCCATTTTAGGGGTGTAGCTCAATTGAACAGAGCATCTAGCTACGGACTAGAAGGTTGCGAGTTTGAATCTTGTCACCCCTGCCAAGTTCCTATAGACTAACGGAGAGGTCAAAAGTCTTCTAAACTTTTAGTGAGGGTTCGAATCCTTCTAGGAACGCCAAAATAGGGTATCGTCTAACGGTAGGACTTGAGGTTTTGGTCTTCACAATGGTAGTTCGAATCTATCTACCCTAGCCAAACAAACAAAAGAAAGGATATACAATGAAAAAGGAATTTTTACAAGCACTTAGTGATTTACAGAACAGTATCACAAAGGTCGTTAAGAACACAGACAATCCATATTATAAGAGTAAATATGCTGACTTGAACGCATTGTTTGAGCAGATTAAACCACTGATTACAGAAAAAGGATTCGTTCTTATTCAAGTGGTAAGAGGTAATCAACTTCATACAGAATTAGTCCACATAGAAACAGGAGAGTCTATCTTCGGCGATATGGATTTGCTGACAGCTAAGCCTGATATGCAACAGCTTGGTTCTGCAGTTACTTATGCAAGACGTTATTCTCTGTTAGCGTTATTGAATATTGAAACAGCAGATGATGACGGAAACACAGCAAGCGGTAAGACTAAGACGTGGGACGAGTTAGAGTCTTGTGCAGAGTTTATTGAAGCTATTAAGGCTTGCACTTCTTCTAAGCAAGTAAGTGCATTATGGTATAAATGGAAGGATAAATTTGCAGAGGGTTCTGAAGAATATGAAAAGTTAAGACAATTATCTTCCGATATGAAACTTAAACTTGATAATCCTGATATAAGCGTGGAGATTAGATAATGACAGCGGCGTTATTTTGTGTATTAGTTGCAGTATTTTTTGGTGTATTTAATTTCCGTAGATTCTGCAAAGCAATAGAGAGAAGATTTGACCGTGAGTTTTTGAATGACGCACGTCAAGATGTATCGGTTTTTGAGGAATACTCTAAAGAAAGCCGTAAACAAACAGCTAAAAAGCTTAAAGAACTTAAAAAAATGAAAGGAGAATATAATGATTAAAAAAATAAGTGTTATTTTAGCGGCAGTATTGCTTTTAGGTGGTGCATTCTGTGCAAGCCAAGTCTTTGAAACAAATACTTTTGGTAATTATCAAATTAAACAAGCGGCGGCAACAGGACACGTTACTGTTCGTAATGAGCCGGGGTTATATTTGCAGATGTTTGGAACAATTACAACATATCCTGTATCTGAAGATATTGACTTTGAAGATAATGGTTTACAAGTGAGATTTAACGATGGTTCTATCGCTAAAGTTAAAGGAACTGTGAAGTTTAAATTACCGTCAAATCCTGAACAGCAGAAAGAATTACACCGTGACTATGCAACCTATAAAAACGTTGAACGTGACTTGATAGTTCGTAACGTAGCTGAAGCGTTGTCAAACACAGCTACCTATATGGTGGCAGAGGATTCCTATGCCGCTGGTCGTGCAGAGTTCTCTGATATGGCTATGAAACAGCTTAAAGAAGGTATTTTCAAAACAAGCACAAAAACAGTTGAAGTTACCGATACTGACGGCACAAAGTTCAAAAAGAAAGAAATTAAAGTAGTATATGACGCAGATGGTAATCCTGTTATTCAAAAGAAGTCGTTATTAAAGCACTATGGTATTGAGATTTTGCAATTTGTGGTAAATGACTTTGAATATGATGACAAGATTAACGAGTTGATTGCTCGTAAGAAAGATGCAGAACAAAATAAAGTGGTGGCTCAAGCCAACGCAGAAAAAGCCAAGCAAGACGCTATTACTGTTGAAGAACAAGGAAAAGCTCGTATTGCCGAAGCTAAAGCGACTGCAGAAGTCCAAAAAGCCACAGAAGTTACAGAAGCTCAAAAACGTTCTGAAGTTGCTAAGATTAAAGCTGAACAAGAGAAAGAAGTTGCTCGCTTAGCCGCGGAACAAGCTAAGTTTGAAGCTGAAAAGATTAAAGCTCAAGGCGAAGCTGAAGCTTATGCGGCAAAGAAAAAGGTTGAAGCAGGTCTTACACCGCTTGAGAAAGCCAAGATTGAAATGGAAACCAAAATCGGTATCGCCAAAGCATTGGCAAGCGTGAAGTTCCCTGATAGAATGGTTATTGCTGGTGGTAGTGAACACGGTGGCACAAACCCATTTGATGCAGTAGGTTTACAGTCTTTGTATGACTTATCGGATAAAATGGCAAAATAAGGAGGAAATATGGATATTAAAGAAAACTCAGGTGTGATGTTTAATAACCAAAACTGGACAGAGGGTAGTAAGCAACCTCGTGTTCGTGGCGAAATCAACGTAGGTGGTAAAATTATGGAGATTGCTATGTGGGTAAAGAAATCCGCAAACGGTAATACCTATTACTCTGTTCAACTAAAGGATAAAGAAGAATATCACAAACCTGAAAAGAAATCAGAGCCTATGGAACGGACAACATATCCGTCCAAAGGAACATCTGATTTTGATATGGACGATGGAATCCCTTTTGATGTATAACGTTGGGTAGCGTTGTAAAATAAATATCCGAGATTGCTTGTCGGTTCGATTCCGACTCGGTGGCGTAGGTCTGGTGGCTAATTAGGTGGGTTCAAAACCCATACATATATTCCTAGGATATATGCTCTTGGTGAGGTTGCGCTGAAAACTTGTGGTGGGGACGTTGGTCATAACTTTGTGCTAGGCAGTTCGTTATGCTGGTTATCGGGTAGCCACCGAACAATACCGACATCGCTAATCGGGAGTTCCATAATTGGCGGATAAAAACCAAGTCAGCCGTCAGCCACATTTTATTTTGAAAGGACAAACAAATGAACAAAGCGCAAGAAGAAGGATTAAAGCATCTTGAAGAATTGCAAAAGAAGTGTTTTGAATTGGAAGCACAAAACAATCAATTATATAAGCAACTTCAAGACAAAGATAAGCAATATGCAAGTCTTTTGGTTAAAATAAGAGATATTGAGTTTCAGTTAGGTGTATTCACCTATGGAGGGGAATCGCCTTTGGATAACGCTATAAAGGATTTAAACGATACAATAGTGAGATTACAAAGATACAAAAAGGAATATATCAAGTGCATAAAATACGGCAATGCGGCACAAAAATTACTAGAGTATTTAGCAAAAGGAATTATATAGATGATACCTATAACAAAAAATAACCTATCAGAAAAGCTCTCAGATGTCACAGGAGAGGTGAATCGCATCTTAGATGAGGAAACTATCGTCTATGTGGATTTACTAACTCAGAAGCAATATAAAAGCCGAAAACAGAATAATACTTTTCACGCTCTTTTAGATTGTTTTTGGAAGTCAGGTTGTTCTTCATTCGTATCGCAAAGAGAAATGCGGTTTTATTACAAACGCGCTGTCGGGTTGATTGAAACCGTTTTTGATAACTCTAACCTCACAAAAAACACAAAGTATATGATTTGGGAAGCTGTGAAGTTATTACCTATTCCGAATACGCAGATGATTGAAGTTACCAATCTACTCAAAGGAAAGGTTGTAAAAGAGATGAGTTGGTCTGTAGCGTCCAAGAAACAGGCAACAGATGCTATAGATATGATACTGCACGATATGGACGAGTCAGGTGTTATCACATCAAAAGAGGGTAAACATTATGAAGAAATTTTGGAGGGTATGAATGCAGACAGTTGGTGGTCTTGAAAAAGAAAACGATAAGCTAGTTCAGATGTGGGCTTGCAAGCAGAGAAGTTATTATTCTCATAAACCTGCTCAATGTGGGCATCACTTCTATTCAAGGCGCAACAAACTGCTCAGGTGGGACTTATTAAATATCATACCGCTTACCATAGAAGAACATACACTTCTTCATTCCGGCTGTATTCAGTTAGATATATGTAATCCTTTTAGGCTTCAATATCTGCAGAATATGGCAAACAAAGACTACAAGCAGTATCTACTAGAGAACGGACTAACCGATGTTGAATTTATCAAATTATGCAATAAAAAGTTAAAGGAGAAATTAGGTGAAAAACTATAGAAACGTATATCGTGTGTTGAGTATTAAGAATGCAATCAATGTCTTGTTTGAAATACAAGAAGGTTGTAAAGTTGAAGAATACAGAGAATTTTACTACCTTTGCAAGTTCTTTAACTTAGATAAATTCACAATGAGAAGAATTACGAACAACCTCAGCAGTTGTGGTCTTATCGAATCGCAAAAGAATCCTAACATAACAGATAAACGCAAGAGATGTTATGTCGTTACTGATATGGAACTGTGTGATAAGATAAAAGAATTAACGTCATCAATTATGGACGACTAATATACTCTCAAGAGTTGATAAAAACTCCTCTTTACTGTTGGTCTTTAATGAAAACCCATCAGTGGATTGTATGTGATACTTATAATCACCTTTTCTTGTGAAGTTAAGAATAGAGATTCGAATACCGCCGTAATATCTGTTAAAGTCTTGTTCTGGCAAGTTTTTTACTGATTCGGCGTATTTCTTATTGTTCTTCTTACCCCACCGTTCATAACAGCATTTTTTGCAGTGTCTAAGCCCTTTTCTGAGTGTCGATGGATAAAACTCAGTTTCAGGCAATTCTTTATGACACAAGCTACATTCTACCATTATCCTTAAACTCAATACTTAACTGCCGAGCCATACGCTTTTTATATTCAGGTCTACGGTCACGCAAATAATTCTCTAAACCCTCATTACGAATAACCTTTGGTGTAAAATCAGGTCTGTCACGCTTTAGCTTTTCTACTACCTCAGGAAGCTTCATTTCATCATAAAACCCAATATCGTCACCGTGTTGGCTTACAATAAAATGTGCCCATTCTCCGTTTATTCTCATCAAGTAAGCGTGACGTATCAACTTAAGCCGTTTGGACTTCTTAACATCTGCCTCTTGTTCTTCAGGGGTATAATCAGGAAAAGGTATACGTTGCTCTTTCATCTGCGCCCTCATATAAAATCAGCGGAAAATGTGAAAAAATCACATAATCCGCCGACTTTTTACCTATTTTTTCTCTTTTTTGGCTTCTTCTGCCAGTTTTTCAATACCTTTTTGCAAGAGCAGTTTGTCGCTATTTGTAAAGGCGGTAGAGAAAAAGTCACAGAATGATACAATTTTACCCCACACGGTATCGTCTTTTTCGCTCTTGGTGCATTTAACAATAAACGTGCCAGCGGCGACAATAATTCCGTATGCTTCAAAAATTCTATCCCAGTTTGCTAAAATCCAAGTCATCATTGTTTTTACTCCTTTATGTTAGTTTAACCCGAAAATACCGTCCACATCTTCCGGCGTCAATCCAAACTGTCCGCACAACTGGTCTAACAGCGGATTTTTACGCTCAATGTATGTGGCATAGTTTAATTCCGCCCACACTTGCTGATTATTTGCAATAAGTTCTTCAATCTGTTCACGGGTAACACCACGAGAAAGCATACCAAGCACAAATTCTCTCGGTGTCATTTGTGCAAAGTATTTCTTCATAACTTTTTCGGCTACTTCTTCATAGTCGGCAGCTGTTTCGCCGTCTTTAAGGTCAACAGTCTTATAAAACTGGTTGTCTTTTCTGAGGTATTTACCCTCGTCTGCCGTTAAGCGTGTAATCTGTTTTGTTTGCATTTTATTTACTCCTGTTAAGAATTGTTAGAATTGTTTGTCGCAATAACCGTGTTACCCATTTTAACACCTTTGCCGTCAATAAAGCATAAGTATTCTGGGTGTGCATCGCCGATTGTGTCGTAGGTATATTGGTTGCCAGATTGGTTGTAGTAGTATGTGTTGTTATTACTCAGCGTGATTGCACCGCTTGTTACAGATGATATGGTGTAGCTCGAAGCAGTATCAGGCGCAGAATATACAGTTGAGGTCGTGGCCGGGTTGGCTGTGTCGGTGTAACATTTGTCGTAGGTTATAGTAAAGATAACGGCAGATGTAGACCGTGATTTTATTATAACAAATTTATTGTCACCAAATACTTGACTCCAAGAACCAGAACTTGGTAAATTACCACCACTTTGCCACGTTGTACCACCGTCAGTTGAATATGCTAATTGATTTCCATTACTGCTTACAATTGAAAATACACCATTACCATAACTCAGTGATTGCCAAGAACCAGAACTTGGTAAATCACCACCATTTTGCCACGTTTCCCCACCATCAGTTGAGTATGCAGTTTTTTGATAACTTGTGGCAACAAATCTACCATTACCGTATGCCACTGATTGCCAAGAACCAGAACTTGGTAAATTACCACCACTTTGCCACATTGTACTACCATCAGTTAGATATGCAGAAGCATCACCGTTCCATTCTATAGTAACAAATCTACCATCTCCATATGCTACTGAATAATATCCACCTGAAACCGGCAACGCAATAGATTGCCACGTTTCCCCACCATCAGTTGAATATGCAGAAGTACCTCCAGAATAAGCAGTAGTAACAAATCTACCATTACCGTATGCCACTGATTGCCAAGAACCAGAAGTCAGATTAGATAATTTCCACGTTTCCCCACCATTTGTTGAATAAACTGAGCTTTTACCACTACTTCCAGAACATACAGCGACAAATCTATCATTTCCGTATGCCACTGATTGCCAACCAACGCTTGAATATAAATTAGAACCAGTCCATGTTTCCCCACCATCAGTTGAATATGCAGATTTGTTGTTTGACCTTGAAATAGCAACAAATCTACCATTACCGTATGCCACTGATTGCCAATAAGTAGAACTTGGTAAATTACTATTCTGCAAAGAAATATTATCAACTGTTTTCCAGTAATACCACGTCTTTAATTCGCCGTTTGTCCACTGGCTCTCTGTTCCCTGCCAAATACCAAGTGTCTGATAAGGCGAAGCTGTATTTTTATTTAAGATAGCAATAGCAGAAACGCCCGATGTGCCGTCTAGGTCAATCGTTAGGTTTGAGTTTTGATTCATCGTAAACGTTCCACGTGGTGTTCCACCCTGATTGATTGTTACAGAGCCGTTGCCGATTGCCGAAGCGACCGCAACACCGCTTTGTGCGTTTGCAGATGTTGCACTATAAGTTTGGTCTACGGTAGGCACACTGATATTTGCCGTTACATTATTTGAAGCGTTTGCGGTAAATGTAGCAACGTTTGAGCCGTTTTTCTGAATGGTTAAAGTGGCATTGTTAACGGTCGGAATTGTAGGCTTGTTTGATAAGTCGTTATAACTTCCAGTTGTTGCTACCGTTGCTAATCCGCTAACCAAACTTGCCGATAGCTTGTTGCTTGATGTTATTGTATCTTGCTTACCGTCCACAAGCTCGTTGATTTTATCAATGACCTCATTTTGTGTCGGCGGTGTTGTTATTTTATTTACCATTTTAACCCTCTACAACTAATCTATAAACCCCTGCAGTTATGTTGCTTGCTGAATTAAATTTTACCACAATCGTGCTTGCACTTACATCTACTTCCGTCATTACTTGAACGCCGTCAGAAACCCGAAATACTTGTGCTTGTATTTCATTTGTCGCCAAAGAATTAACAACGTTCCAAGTGCATACACCGCCCGATGCCGTCAATGTCGGATTGGTCGCTGAAAACTTGGTAATCTTTGTCGCAAGCGTATTGTTTATGGTCGTTATTTGTCCGTTAATCGTTGATATATCGCCTTGGTTGGTCGTAATTTGTCCCACTAACGTTGATGTAATACCAGAATTTAATGCCGCTAATTGAGCCGCTGTCATTGGTGTTTCGTTGATTTCGTATTCAACCTTCCATTTATTTTTATTATAAGCCGTTCCGTCATCAACGTATTTATAACGCCACGTTCCGCCATCTTGCGTTTCATCTTGCTCTACTACCAAATAATTGTTATTGCTCGGCTCAGGATAGCCCTCTGAGGTAAAACCACCTACTGTAGAAGGTATTGCCGCATACGTTGCCCACGAACCGTCAAAATCTGCCGTGTTTGTCTGAATGCTTGAGTTTACGAACTCTTTATCGGCAAGCTGATTGCTCGAACTTGCTTGGCTTGGTATCTTGCTCTCAATCGTAGCGATATTTGTTGCGTTTGTGCCTATTTGTGTGATATTTGTTTGTGTCGCACCAGAATTTAATGCGGCTTGCTGTGCCGATGTTGTTAAATCGTTAATAGTGGTAGAATCAGGTAAAGCATTTACATCGCCTGCCGTCAGCGTAATATCACTTGATAAAGCTTTATTGTTTACTGTTCTTGTAGTCGGAACCGCATTAACATCTGTATATGTCAATGTGATATTATTCGCAAGCGACTTTCCATTAACTGTTCGTGTATTAGGAACAGCCCCAACATCATCATAATCCAAAGAAATATTTGAACTTAGGGCGTATCCATTAACCGTTCTTGATGTCGGCACATAATTAGCCAAGTCTGTCAGTTGTGCTACAACATCAGGGTCAATAGCTATTACGTTCCCGTTAATTTTTATTCCTGTGCCCTCAATATAGACAGTGCCATAAATCCATTCTGAACCGTCGTAATAGCCAAATTTATGCAGTGTTGTATCATAGTAAAACTTCGCTTCTGTCGGTGTTGGCGCGGACGCTAACATTTGAAATTTTGCGTTTTGTATTTCGTTATTGTTTAAGTCAATATGTGAATTAAAAGGAACCTGAGGCATTTTTCTCTCCTAGTTTAAATATGCTTTACCCGTTGTTGCGCCATTCAAATAAATTGTTACTTGATTAAGGCTGTTATATACTTTTCTTGCTTGGAACTCCGCACCTGAGCTATCCACTAATGTAATACTTGGCGCTTTATTAAGATTGTGCGTTATTACCCATACATCGCTTGCTATACCCTGTTCAAATATAAATGTGGCAGAATTTATTATAGCTCTATCGCCTTGACGCTCAACCTCTATGTTACTGCCACCTTCAATATTGTTTACCACATTATCAAGTGCTTCACGCAAACCGGTAATGGCATCAATAGGATGCTGATTAGGCAAACTGCGATTTACAAGCTGATTGTGGTCTGTTGTGCTTGTTTCGGTCTTAATATCTGCCGTAAACGTTACATCAGGCTGAACTTGAAACTTAGCATTTACCGGCTCGTCATTCTCAAGCGTAAAATTAACAGCTACATCTACCATTTCCTATAATCTCCGGCTTTGTTTCAATCGTTAATGTGCCTTCGCACGTTTTCTTAACAAGCGTATTAACGCCGTTTACTGGTGTATAATACCAAATACACGCATAACAGCTATTCTTCACATTCAACTTGATGCTTTCTTCTCGCATAATGTTTACCGTGAATGGGTTTGTCGGGTGGTCGTATCGTTTACACAAAGAACCTATTTTCAGCTCTACAGCTTCAATATCAGGTAAAGAGCCGTCCTCAGCCGTTACCGTTACCGTCATTAAATTTATTAAGTCATCACCTTGATACCGTGGCATCTCAAATCTCCCTAAAATAAGCCCTGAAAATACAAGCAACCTTGAAAGAACTCTCCCCAGTTGGTCGGAGTTACCAACAACTTCCTATACGGCTTTAATTCTACCCAAAAACAAGCATTATATACAAATGCTACACACAAACCAATGAATATGTATTGGATTCCTAAGAACGCCGATGCTGGTATTAAATATACCGTTTTGCATAATATTAACTGCCAAAAACACCATTCGCGACCGTATTCCTCATATCCTCTTACTTTGCCCCACCAGTCAACTATCTTCTTAAATGGTATCTTACGACCTTTAGCTACTTCTTCATCAATATATTCTCTTGACTCCGTTCCGCATAGAAAACCCGGAAAGTGTCCTTTGGTTTCAGCGTAAATCAACAAAAACGTAGAAATAATCGTAAATAACCATTTAGGCATTACGCCTGCCAAGTATGTATGATATGGCAAGAAATAAATAAACGGCGCATACAGCAAAGCACACAACAACCATTGTATGCCACGTTGTTTGATAATCGGCACGTCACTCCAAAAACCACCGAGGATTCTTCTGAGTAATCCGCTTAGTATACCTAACATTATACCTCCTTCGGTGGATTTGCCACCCATACACCTGTTTTCAAAGCATAAGCATTACGTCTTGCTCTTATTCCAACTTGCTTAGCATATTTACTTTGCATTAACTGGTCGCCTGCCGTTATGTAATATCCCTGAGCTATAGAGTTAAGAGTTTTTTGAAAACCAAGCAATCCAGTTTTTTTCTTTTCGTCACCCACGCCGAGGTTGAAGCATAAATCTATCATAACAAATTGACGGTCAATGCACAAATCACGCCACCACGGCAAATACTTATCTAAGTCAGCTTTTACCGAAGCAATATTGTTTCTGCACAAATAGCAGGCTTGCTCGTTTGTGATATCCTTACCACGAGCGTTATGCCCTATGTAGCATATTTCTTCTTGCGTCAGAGGGTTATCATCAAGATTGCGCCCTATCCCTATTGTGAGCTTTCCTTTGGTGTCGTAATAGGCTTTATTGCGCATTCCTTCGTTGAGCATAAGTCTTTGTAAAATGGTTGCGTCATCAATCATTGGTTTCATCTTTTTTACTCCAAACAATTTCTTCAACCATTCAATCATTTCTTTGCCCTTTTCGGTCTTAATTCCTCAATTATCAAACTGCGTAATTCGTCAATCTTATTCTCCATACGCAAAATTGCTTCGTTTGTTGCATAGTTTTTACCTTCTTCAGCAACTTTAAGTTTGAAATCGGACAATTCTTTTTCAAGTTCCGATATTTCACTGCTGATACGGCTATACAGAAAAATCAAATATCCAAACGCAGGCAATAAAAACACTTGTATAATCTGAACCCAATCCATCGACTTACTCCTTCCAACTGTCAAAATCTAAAGGATATTGTTGCCACCAATTTGCTGTGTTGGTATAATCTCTCAAATATTGCCGGTATCCTGCATATTGTGCCTTTTCTTCAGTGGTAATAGGTGCATCAGGTAATTGTGTAAAATCAGTCATAGATAAATAACAATTTCTAACTGCACGCACCTTTTGCTCTTTTTCAGCTTGGCTTTCTTGTGGTGCTTTGCCTGTCACATACCATAAGCCGTTATATGCTTGCTCAACTTCCATTAAGGTCATACCGATTTCTTGGTAATATTCGTCAGAGCAACCCACACCGAGCTGAACTTCATACGTCTTGCTATCAATTATTTTTGCATATTTTTTCATCATCAATCTCCCTATGCTATTCTACGCCATACGTTTACACGATATGCAGGCGGTTGAACTGTTGAACTTGAGCCGTAAATACTGCTTGAACGAGAAGCATCAACCGTAATTGTCAAATCATTACCACCACTTGTGCCACCTGCGTTCTGAGGTCTTTGCGAGTTATCAACATTACCTCTATACAAAGAACCTCTCTCATACAAGTCGCCCCAGTTCATTAAGCATTGAACGTTATATGCACCCCAAATATTCGGCAATCCTGCGCTAATGTTGCTGTTTGCGTTGCTTCCGTTACCGCCCCACAATGCACGGTCTTGCGCTACAAGTTGCCATTGTGAACCACTGATAAGGCTTGCAAGCGGACACGTTGATTGTGTGCCAATGTAGATTGAACCTACTGGATAAAGTGAGGCTAATGTAGTTGAAATAGCCGCGGAAACATCACTCGGTGTCGTTCTTGTGCTTACAGATGATTGAACAAACGCTGTTGTAGCAATGTTTGTTGAATTATCGCCTGCCGATGGAGTTTGTGCTGATGTATAAACAGTTCCGTCTGCTCTTCTGCCAACCGTTAGACTTGTTGACCATTCACCATCTGCACCTTTTGCTACTAAACGGATAGCCGTATCATTATTAGTAAATCTAACGTGCTCTAAAACACCCATTTCATAACCATTTTTATCTCTAAAAGATATATCCGTAAATGTATTAGAACTCGGTGCTGTGTTATATGTAACGGTAGAGTTTTGTATGGCAACAACACGATTGCCACCATTAAATGTTTTAACCCCTGTTATAGTTTCATCACCTGTTTTATGAACTACAGTATTGTCAAAAGCATATAAATCATCAGAATCCATAACTTTTTTCCAGTTAGAGGTATCTGACAACAAATTACCAGTATTATTATCAGTTAATGAATTGTATATTTTGAAACCTGTAGACGTTACCTCTTTGGCAAGACAACCTTTATAGTATGTTACCGTTGCCGCCCATTCAGGAACGCCCTCTTGCATAATATATGCTTGCTGGTAGGTGGTAACGTATTCTACACCTTGAATTTCCTCTAACGGTGGTAATTCCTCACTTGTTTCAGTGGCGGCATTCCAGCCCTCACTCCACGCACTCAAAGATTGCAACTGCTCTACATCAGAAGTAGTTGTCGGGTTATTCGCTTGCAATGAACCAAAAACACCATTGTTAGTTGCACTACCAGCGAAAACTTTAATATTTTTTCTCGTTAATCTAGGCATTAAAATTCCACCCTCTTGCTATAAGTTAAAACCTCACCTACTTTGCTAGGATTATTATATGTCCTAAATCCAGTCTTGTAAACTGCGGTCTGATTCTGGTAGGTGCAGAACCCAAAAAATCTCTTGTCGTATTCAATAATATAAGAGCATCTTACTCCCATTGGTTTTGGTAACACTTCCTTTTGAATTGCCGCTTGAATAATAGGAGTTTTGTCTTTAGGCACGAAATATGTCATTTCCATATTTCCTTCAGAATCCATACGAACAGTATTACCAAAAAAGTCATATAAGCTATCATCAAGAGCCTTGTGTGAAAGGTTACTTGTGTTTGAAATTGCCTTTAGTTTCATCAATAAGCGATAGTCGTCATCAGATAGCAATTCCGCTTGATTATCCACGAGATAATATCTGTCAATGCCGATATATTCACCTAAAATATCAAGTTGCTTGCCGATAGCTGTTTCAATATTAAATCCGTTTATCACGTCCATAATTAAGTCGTCAGGCAATAAACTAACCGTAGATTCTATCGTAGCCTTTGCTTTAGGCTTGCTGTGATATTGCAAAATTAAGAGGTTTGAATAGTAGCTATCGGTTTGACTCATCTTAAATCTCCGTTATTGTAATACCTGCTACACTGTATCTTGTTGCGACAACAGGGGATAAATACTCAACCCACGTTGTCTGGTCTGTAGAGATTTCAACATTTACTGCATAACCTTGTCCGCCAACACTATCAATAGCATTTTGTGCAATCTCAGTAATGGAAGCTGTTTCAGCAAACTCACCAATCTTAAACATCAATCTCTGTTCTATATATTCCTTAATCGCCGTCTGATTAAACGTAATATCTGCAACTGTCGGCTTAATATTAAACTTGATATAAAACGGCGTAACGGTCGCATTATCCCACTTAGCAATAAATTGCGTCTGAGCGTCAGTAGTGATAGTATAAGTGATATTTCCTCTCATATTCGTTCCCGGACACTTTCTGCTATATATCGTTTCCGCAATCTCGGATATTGCACCACCGTCCATTACTACCCAAATACAATGTGCAGGAGTTCCATTGGCATCGGTAGACGATGTATAGTTTTCATATACTTTTGCGTCTGTAACGCCCGGAAGTTGTAATAAAGCCGCTTGTAAACCATTTAAATAACCAAATGAGCTGATTGCAACAGATTGTCTTCTGCGAACCTTTAATTCTTCATCTAGTTCTTCAACAGTTCCTATAGCATTTGCCGTTGTCGGATTATTTACACTCACAACACCTAAAACAATCGTCACAGGTGTCGTCAATGTGTTCGGCAACACTACAACCCCACCTAGGGCTTCAGAACGGAATAACAAAGAATTACTCCCCGTTGAAAGAGTTGTGGTATTTACAAGAATAAATCTATTACCCTCATTATCTTGAATTGTATATCCAGTGGCTTCAGGATTATTATAGTTGTCGTCTAATCCTTGCAACGTTAAAGCTCTATCAGTTACCACATTGACGGTAACAGTAGTAAATGTTCCCGCCTTTCTGAATACGTTATTGATAGCACATCTCTGGTCTAATAAAGAGCCTTGAGTGTTATTTGGATTGAACGAGTTGTATAATTGTGTCAATAATCCACGAACATCTACACCTTTTTGAACAAGAATATTAAGCCACTGTCCGTCAGGAGTGCTAGAATCAAGCAAAACATCTTCACCGTAGATGTGCTTGAAGTCATTTTGTAACGTCTGCAAAAGCTCAGGCGCAGTTGATGTCTGTAATCCGTTTTCGTTTAGTATATCTGTCATACTTTCACCTCAATCGTTTCACCATATACGGTTTTAAATCTTGCTGTTAAACTGTATCTTCTGTCCGTAACAGAACTGTCAAAAAAAGTAATTTCAATAATGTCGGGCTGAACGGATAATATTTTCTTTATTGCGTTATCTATTGTCTGTTTACCGCCTTTTCTGCCTAATAGGTTTTTATAGTCAATCCCAGATTGCATATCAAAGAAGCAATCGTTAAACCAACATAGAATTTTTTGCTTAACATCATAGGCAGTAGCAAGAGATTCAGAAGCATAGTCTTGACGGCTACGCCCAAATTTAAAATCCCAATTATTATCTAAAGCTCTTACTCTCATATTTTACCTCTTATAGTAGTATAAAGTATGTTTTTCTATTTTGCAAATAGCTTAACTTCCAGTTATATCCGCTAAAGTTATAGGTTCCATTTGAATATCTAATTTACTAAATGAAATCCCTTGAACCTGCGGTGTGTAATTAACAATACTTGTGATTGCGGCTGTAAGTTTTGCTAGTGCAAGAGTAAGTTGCGACATAAACTGCATTAAAGCACTGTATGCACCTACAAGAAAATCTTTAACGGATAGGCAAAAATCAATAACAGAACCTAAATCTGTCGGACTTGCACTATCTATCGGTGACAGCAAAGAACTCAATGATTGAAACGCTTGATATTGTTGCTGTAAAGATTTGAGAAGTAAACTGCGAATCTGAGCTAATTTTGCATTTACAAAAGGGTTTATGTCTTCTTCTATTACTTCATCAACATACTCTTGTGTTTTGTCGTGTATTGCATCAAAAGCATTATCTAAGTATGTTTTTACACCATTTATTTCATCAATAGCGGCATCTATTTGTGCAAACATATCAGCCATTTTTTTACTCCACAGAAATTAGTATACCATTTGCAAAAGATAATAATTGGTTTCCGACTGTAACGACTCCAGAGAATCCGTTGCCTGCAACAATCTGCGCACCTGTAATAGTTCCACTTGCGTTTACATCTCCTGTCGCCGTTACTTGTGCATTATTTAATGTAATCTCATTACCTACAACAATCTTAGAATTATCGGAATATTTGAGTTGAACGTATCTACTGTATCCTTGTAACAAATCAACCATTGAGTGTATCCCGACTATTGCAAAAGCATCTGAAATGTCGTGTTTTCGTTCAAAATTTGACGGTAAACTCTCGCCTGTGTCCCACCAACGGTCAATTTCATAGTCGCAGAATAGAAGTAAACAATTATCCCCTTTTGAAATAGGAAATGTTAAGTTTGCTTGTCCACCACCAATGACAACAAACGGAACTTGTTTTAACAGAGAATAGTCCTTTAACTCTCTCGTCTTGAAATTCATATTAACGCGCTTATGCAGAATTTGAACATCTACGGTTTGATTTGTTGTATCTACGTTCTCAATTTTGCCTATTTTTACACAGTTGAGCGATTCGGAAAAGTTACCGAAATGAGCCTCTAATGCTTGCGCTAATGTTTTTCTACTGTTGGGCTGTGACAATTCCAAACCTCCCGTATACTTGTGAGCCAACCAACATCTCTAAAGTTGTTGTGGCTTCTCCTGCCACCGATTCGGATATAGTGCCTTCGTGCTTTATACCATACACCTTATACTGTCCGTTAAACATCGGTGCAATTCTTGACTGTATCTCTATTATCTGACCGATAATAATTCTCGGCTCAAATATCATCTTTACTCTCAATAATGCGTCTTCGTGTTCAGGAACGCCGAGCAATCCAGATTCGTCATTTATGAGCGGCACCTCTCCCTCAATAGCGTCATAGGTGTCTAATACCATAATTTCATTATTGTCAATATGAGCGTTACCGCCACAATACTTCTGAATAATGGCAAAAGAATTACCTGTCATCGTTACTGGGCGGTTAAATTTTATGTCTTCTCCAGAATATATCTTTACGTTCAATCCCATATCGCTTGCCGCGTGTTGAATTATCTGATTGCGTGAGATATTTGAAAGGGTTGCGTCTGTTTGTGGGCTTAAATCTTTTAATCCTGTTATCGCGTGCATTTTTGTTATCACATCGCTTCCTTGACGTGACGTATAGCAGTTCCACACATTACCAACAAAGATAATGGACATCTCCATTCCTTGATAACCGGCTTCCAAAATTACTGTTCTATATTTTGGATTAAAGTAGTCAAAGAAAAGCTGATTGTATGTATCAGGTGCAAGATTATATATATCAATATCCATAGCATTAACATCTGCAAACAACGTTCTGTTTATGCTAAAGTTTATGGTGAACTTTCCTTCAATGACTATTGCACCTTCAGTTGGATTTCCTTTTTCATCAACTGTCTGAACAGTAAGTCTATATTGACGCTGTTTTTTTGCTTTATTTGAAATATCGTGATAAAGCACATTAACCATTTAAGAACTCCTGAATAACTGCGTTTTCTAAATCCTCTAATACAGCCACTCTTATTCTGCCTGTGGCAAAGTCATCAATTCTCCACGGGTCAAAACCGTCTTTAGACCACACATACATGCCCCAAGAAATAATATTATGATAAGGGTCAAGCAGATTAACAAACGCACTCAGAGCCAATCCGTATACAGTTAATGACGGGCTTTCTACGTCAAAAATCCACGTTTCTTGGCTCGGTATAAACCGAAACGTAAGTTTTACACGTTCTCCCTTTTTGGTGTCAAAGGAAACGGTCTGATACGCATTGTCGTTTAATGTGCTTAATACTCTTATACTCATCTTAACTTCCTAATTTTTCATATATTCTGAAAGCGCATTGGTCTATAAATTCATTTGGTTTTTCGGAACCTTTATACGGTTGCCATATACCGTTTATTTTTTCAAAATAATCAATAGTATCATTTGCCACATTTTCTGCACAAGCAAAAGTTTGTGAAGGGTCTTCAAGATATTCACCGTAATTATTTCCTAATACAGAGCCTAAATCACCACTCATATCTTCTGTCGCAGATGATGAAACTTGAGTGCTAATGCTTTCATTTTTTCCCTCGGTTTTACCATTATCAACCTTTGGCTGATTTTCTATGCCAGCATTTCTTTGATATTTTTCAGGGTCAAACTTTACAGTAGATACGCTTGTCGTTCTAAACTCCTTAAAGGTAATAGAGATTGCCGATTTATCTTTTGTTTCTTTCGGTTGGGTTAATTTTAAGCTCGTTATGACGTAGTCTTTTAAGATACCCCACGGTGTTTGAATTGTTAGAGGACTACGACCATCTCTCATAGCTAACAGTTCGTTATAGGCTTGTTGTTGATGTGTTACGGTGCCAAAAGAATCACTCATCAAGTTAGACAGCTTAGAAACGGCATTACTAGCAGTATCTACCCACTGAGCCGCTTGCATTACTGTCTTTTTCATCTGATTAAAGCTACGACTTCTAATAGGTAAGAACGAAACAACTCCCTCTAACCTCTGAGCCACCTGTCCGAATATCTGGGAAGCTGAATCCTTTTGATACCATACTAATTCGCCGACTTCGCCGTTTATCGTATAGATTTTCGGTTTAAGTGAAATCTGGTCTTGATATGCTTGATTTGACTCAACGTAATGGTCGGTTACATCGGATTCAACCGTTAGTGTTTCATCTCCGATAATATCTAATCTTAAGTTAGCAATACCCTCTGTGCCTTGACCTACAATAAAATACTCTTTTATATGGTCTTTTAATGCAGTTAATTGGTCGGAACCAAAAGCACCGTGATTAAATCTATTCGTTAAATCTGTCCAATTCTCCGCCATTATTAACTCCTTGCACTTGCACTACCTATTACTGGAGAAACTACATACAAATCACTATTTGAATAGAGATTATCTAACCAAGTTTCTCTGTTTGACTTCTGTTTTTCTTCTACAGTATTTGCTACTTTTTCAATAAGTTCATCTTCGGTATTAGCATTTATGGTAACGTTTTGAACACTGTTATCAGAAGCGTTAATTACATTTCTCGAGCTTATTCTTCTATCATTGTTAAATTCTTTGATATTATCTCTACCCAAAAAATTAAGCATATCTTTTTCAGTAGTTGTGTTAATTTTTGAGGCATCACCTTTTCTATATCCTTGTAGGTATTCTTTAAACGTAGGCTCTCGGTTTAGGATTTTAGAATCAGATGAAGAAAAACTCAGAACTCCTTTCAGCCATTCAATAGCCTCTCCTATCAAAAACGCACCAATTCTAATGGCTTTATACAGTTCGTGTAAAGAATCCAACAAACCATTTATAGTGTCTGGGTGTTCATCTATCCAAGCCGATATTGATTGCAACCAATCTCTTATGCTGTGCGCCATTTTGGTAATAACTGGAGAAACTGCCGCTGTTATGTGGTCTGCTAAATTCTTGAAAGCAAACTTCAACTGCCGTAATGCAATATCTGCTTCCACAATAGATTTCAACTGCTCATCATTTATTTGTCTTTGGTCGCCACCATATCTCTCTTTAAAACGCCATGAGGCAAGCCAATCATCACTCAAACCAACACGTCTTGTGAGGTTAAGAGCCATGGCGTTGTCTAAACCTTTTACAGATTGCTCAACCCCACGAATAACGCCCATTACATCTCCACGCTGTGCCGCAACGTGCAATAATTTATAAGGTGATAACTCTCCTTGCCCTAAAGCAATATCAGACAGATTTTGAGATACCTTTTGAATATCTCCCATTATTTGCTGTTGGGACATACGAGAGCCAACATTTACCATACGGGACATTACGCCTTGAAGCTGAGATAAGCTTACTCCCGTTGTCATCAAAAAATCACGAGTAGGAATAGAACGGTCTAAGGACTGTTTCATTCCATAAATAACACCACCAGCACCAATACCAGATAAAGTGAGAAATGTATTTCTTAATCCTACCGCAAAACTACGAAACGAATGTAACATATCACTAAGACGTTTTTTCTGCGCCTTAGATGCTTTTTCGGCTTCTTTTGTTTGCTGACGTTCTATTTTTTGCTTTTCAGAGGCATTATACTTTTCTACTTGAAACTCTAACTTAGCCAAATCCATAAGCTGTTTGTGTTCAAACTTCTTATTATCAAGCTTTCTTTTGTTTCTTTGAACTTCTGCACGCTCATTCTCAGTAGCTATTTTAGCGTCTTTTAATGATTGCTGGCTCTGTTCTCTTGAGAAAATACCATATTGTTTTGCGGCTTCTTTAGTCGCATTGTTGATGGCTGACATTTGATTTGCCATATCTGCTAAAACACGTTGGGCTTGTTTTAATCCGTCTTGATTAACCTTAAAACCTATTTCAGCATATAATTTACTTACTGTATCAGCCATCTTTATTCAACTCTCTCTCTGTAGTCGTATAATCGGCTTCAAAAGCCTCATACGCTAATATATCTAATACATCGGTTATCGTGGCTTCCCCCACCTTGTGAGGGTCGCCACCGTAATAACCTAATTTGGCAATCTTTACTCTCAGAAAGCGTAAATCATCGCCTATATGGATTTCAGGACTTCTCCATTCTCCGCTGTAGTCTTGTTTATTCCGAACGAAGAAAGGAGGTGTCTGAAAAAAGGGTAAACGTTTACTTTCAGGCAATAAAACAATACTTCATACAAATCACCACGTGCGTCTTCATCTTCAAACACATCTTTAGTGATTTTAACGTCATTGTAAATGGATTTATCCATACATTCAAAGCAAGCGTCAAATACCTCAATATCGGAATCGACCGCCATAGCCAAATTAAATAAATCCTCATACGAAAGCTCGCCTTTCTCTAAAACATCAAATAATTTAATGCCTTGCTTTAAAAGCGATTTTTCAACCAACGCTTTAAGTTTAAATGCCTTATCCAAAGATGTCGGATTAAGCACAACTTTTGCTTTATTCCCCTTTGTAGTAAACTCCATTATCCTAATACCCTTTCAATCAATGCTTGCATTGTGTAAACAGTAACAGCTTGGTCTGTTGCACCATTAACGTTCCAAGTAGCGTCATACGGCGCACGAGTGAAGTGAACAGCACTCAGATACTTGGTATCAAATACAACATTACCAAAACCGTCACCAAGACGTTTTGCAAAGCTACCATTACCCATTAAGAATAATGCCGAGTCAATCTCATACGTTTTATAGTATGAATGAATGAAT